>Ga0308158_10000328_pt1 | contig 90347 bp, 84 predicted proteins | sample PhyBR2_FD_201038 | JGI IMG/M metagenome (GOLD analysis project Ga0308158, IMG submission 201038) | Phyllosphere microbial communities from UC Gill Tract Community Farm, Albany, California, United States - DLSLB.R2 | ecosystem: Host-associated > Plants > Phyllosphere > Unclassified | place: USA... | reverse complement strand
GTAATCTGAGTCATCCTAAAGAAACTGATACCAGTGAAGGACGAGGCCAAGGCTTTGAACTAAGAACAGACCAATGGGGAGCGTTACGAGCTGGGCAAGGTTTATTACTGAGTACCTATGCTCAAGATTCAGCTTCAGGTAACCATCTTGATGCGACTGCCGCGAAAAGTCAGTTAGAAAGTAGTCTAAATAACTCTAAAGCCTTAAGTGAAGTTGCCAAGAATCAGCAAACTGATCCTTTGGAAGTGTTGGAAAGAATAAAAGGATTTATCAATACACTAGACCAACAAGATCCGAAAAAAGCAGATGCATTTAAGTCTGCGGTGATGATGTTGGCTTCACCTAATTCGATTGCACTTGCCAGTAACGAAGATATTCATCTTTCAGCAGATGGGCAAATCAGTCATACCGCAGGCGACAGTATCAACCTAAGCACACAAATGGCTTTGATTGGGCATGCCAGTGCTAAGATCAGTCTTTTTGCGGCACAGGAAGGGGCAAGGTTATTTGCTGGAAAAGGTAAAGTTGAACTTCAAGCTCAAGATGGTGGTGCAGATGTGATTGCACGCAAAGGGATTCAAATCATTTCGACCGAAGACGCGGTTTATATCATTAGTCCGAAAGAGATTAAGTTGATTGGTGATGGTTCTGAATTAAAGATTAATGGCTCAGGGGTATTTTCAACTACAGGTGGTTTGTTTCAGGTGAAGTCGGGGCAACAGAAGTTTACCAGTGGCGCGAAGATTAATTCAGACATTCCTCAGCTTCCTATTTGTGAAATGCGTGTTTCTGGTGCTGCGGCAAAAGGTGATGCTTCTGTGGAGCTTTCATAATGTTATTAGAGCCTATACATCCAAAAGAGGTGATTGAGTATGATTACGTCATTATTGACCCGAATCTAAATGCGCAATATTTTTATGAAGTGGAAGCTCAACTTAAGTCTTTAGCACCTGATTATGCGAAGAATGTACAGCATGTTTTTCCGTATTTATTGCGTTTAAATTCAGTCGGTGCTTCGCTTGTCGATGAAATAAAGCAACATGATCAAAATCAGATCAAAGCGGGGCTTTCACCTTTTTTTCTAATGACGTTTAAAAGTGTTCCAACTCGAGAACCTGATATTGTTAATCACTTAAAACAAAATTTAGTCTATGAAGTAGGCGCTAAGAAGTATTTGTATCGGTTTTTTGATCCGAAGATTTGGATGTTACTCAATTATTTTGAGAGTCAGGATTTTTTATGGATCAATAAATATTTTAAAAATATTGAATTTAATTTCTTAAATGAAACATTGTGCTTTGACGCTGGATCTGAGGGGGATTTTATTCAACAGCCTGATCATGATTTATTGGAAAAAATCAGTATAAACAACAGAGTATTTGAAAAGTTAAAATTCAAGACTGACGACCTGCCAGCATACTTTTTAAAAGTAAATCAGATTTTTAATTATGCAGACTTAATAAAAAATAAAGGAATTTTGACCAAGGATGATGCTGTTGCATCCATTTTTCATACAGATTTAATCGGCGAGAGTTTTCTTGAAACCCACTTTTTTCAACGTTTAACAGAAAGTCCCAAAGGCTATGAACAGGCAAGCAAACAGCTTTCAACGTCTGAGTGGGATGATTTTTTTAAAAAACAAAATATTGATGATGAAAATTTAAAAAATAAGGTGATGTATGACTACTGATAATCAAGAATATCCTTGTGATTTTTGTAAGAGAGATGAAGGGCTACAACTCCTATTAACAAGATATGTTGTTGTGACAAAAAAGGGAACTTATCCTGAAGAAAATGAGGATGATACGGTTTTATCGTGCTATGAAAAGAATGATCCTGCGCTACAAAATCTAACAAGTGTTGAGAATAGCATAAAGAGTGAACTTGAGTTTCGTAAAAAAAGCAATGCTTATTATAAAGCACATGCAAATTATATAAATGGTAGTGGTAAGCCAAAACCTACCAAACCACTACGATCAATATCAGTTACAGCAAGTTTGGATGAAAAATCTTGTTTTAAAACTGTTAATAAGATAGCTCCAACAGAAGGATATGCTTATGGGCTGACTACTTTGAGAGCTGGATATTTATATGTATTTATGAAACATATAGATAAGTGGCATGAATATGAAATATCTCAGCAGGGTTTTTTAAAAAGAATTGATAATAATAATTACTTCTCTGAAACGATCAGCAACTCACAAAGTAAAGAGCCTTGTAGTAAAACAGTTCATCGTGCAAGAGCGCTCATGATTACAATCCCAAAAGCTTCTGAAGCAACTGAAATTTATATGAAATATTCAGAATTAAAATGGAGTAAGGAGAAAAAAATTGAGAATAAAAATAAATACAAAAAAAATATGAATGTATTCAATGTAAAAGCATATTTAAATGGACAGGGGAGTGATGATCGACAATTTCCCATCACAGAGCATAACTTAAACTTAATAAAAAATTACAATTTAGAGCAATATATTTTTTTAGATTCTAATAAGTCTAGCGCATATCTTCAAACTCCGTGGACTTTGAGTAATGTATCAACTAATTTTGAAAATCATTATAATCAGATCTTTGATTATTTGAATTTTAAGAGTTGCTCATCAGAAGCTATTGATAATGACGAAGATTCATCAGTAATTAATAAGTATGATAATTATGAAGTAACAGAATTAAAAGATATTTTATCTGATAATAAAAAAACGAGATTATTTACAGGTGCAATTTTTTGTTTGGATGATTATGTCGGCATAATTCAAGATATTGCTTCTAATGCACTATCTGTATTGGAAGATACTTCAGTATATACAGATCAAGAAAAAACTTTACTTGACGTTGAAGGACTTAAATTAGCATTTGGAATAAATAAAGATATTTATTTTACAGAAGCTGAAAAAGCTGAAATTAATAAAGATCCTATTTTTTTAGATCCTTCTGAGCAATTATCGAATGAATTTGGAAAATATCTAAAAGAACAAATGCAGAAGAAAAAAACACCTGAACAGATCGCAGAAGAAGAAATTAGAGATAAAGCAAATCAACAAAAATATAAACTACAAGATTGGAATAAAAACTATCAAAGTTGTTTAAATGATAAAATTTACTCAGATGCAATTAAATCAAAAAACGAAAAAGATGATCAGAAATCTAAAAAAATTGATTCATTGGATGAGTGGGCATTAAAAGTATTTATGAATAATATTATAAATGAACACTATTTTTATGTTACAGAAAGAGATAATCCAAAATCTTTGTCAGGTAATTATGAGTTGAGTTCCTCTATTCTTGAGTTTTGTAAAGCTTTACCTAAATGTTTAGACTATTTTGTAAAACAGCTTTACTTAATTTCAGGTAATAAAAGTTTGATTTCTGATGCATTATGCTGTAGTTCTTCTGATATTAAAAATAGTGTATCAAGCTATATTAACTACTCAAACTTATCTACAATTCCATGGGGAGATTTAATTTCTCGCACGAATTCAGTGATTTCATCACTAAATTCTTTTGAAATAGCATATTTACAAAGTTCAATAAGTCAGTTTGTTTTGCATTTATCTCCTGTCGCTATGCGTGGAATCGAACTTCATCCTAATCAATTGAATCCTCTCACTATAATGCTAGGAGGCTACACGCAAGCACCAGTTAAGGAAGGAATTATTCAGGCGAAAAATGTTTCTCAATTCAATAATAAACTCGCTGACTTATTGATTGCATATTATAAAGATACATTTGGAGCAGATGTTAAGATCAGTAGAGATAGTATGCTTAGTAAAATAGCCAATGATCCACTTTGGAATGCTTCTCGGGAAAAATTAAGAATTAATTTGCCTTATCTTGATGTTAGCACTCAAAATTTACCTAGAGAAAAAGCACATTTTATTAATACTATATCCAGCATGTTATTGGGGAATTATTCAAGTGATGCTGTTCCAAATGAAGTAAATACCTCTAATAAGCTTAAAATCGAAACAGAAATTCCCGTAAACGTATTTACAGATAAAAAAATATCATTTGAGCATCTGGTTGCTACAGGAAACTTCGTTTTCCAGTCACTTGCCATGTATACAGTTTGGACTGATCAAAATTTAAGTGGTTCAGAAAAAGGTGGGCGTAAGGCTGCATCATTAGCAGGTATGGGAATGGCGTTAGCTGAAGGAACATCCATGATGCTCAGTAAGTATTTTGAAAGAAAGATGGCTGTTGGACCATTGAAAAATACAAAACTATTTGTATTTTCAAAAGATTTAGCCAATGCCACAAGTATGAAACATTTAGGATGGCGAACATTAGGTGCATTAGTAGGTGTTGTATTTGGTGTGTTTGATATGATTGGTGGAGTAAACGCTTACAAAAGTGGTGAAAGGACGTACGGAGCACTTTTAGGATTTAGTGGTTTAACAATGGTAATATCATCAGCATTTATTTTCTTTGGATTTGCTACTCATCCAATTGGACTCATATTGTTAGCAATAAGTATAGGGTTGGCTGTGTATGCATTATATAAAAGAGAAAAAGAATTACAAAAATGGTTGCGAAAAAGTTTCTTGGGAGATGCTAACGAAGGAATGATTTCTTTTGGAAAATATGAAACACAGCTATCAGCTCTAAATGGACTATTTAAATGAAAAATCTGTGGTATTTCATTCCTCGTACCAAAGTTGGTGATAATGTAAAAAAGTATCAACTCTTTAAATTGGAAACTTTTGAACTGAAACGAGAAATCAATCATAATTTTTCAGTTGTTCAGATGAACTCTAACTTTATTGAATTAACAAATAAAAATTATGCTTGGAAGGGAAAGATCGTAACAATTTTTCTCCTTGTTGCACTTCCTATTTTAACTTTAACTATTTATCTCAGCATATTTTTTTTAAAAGATGGTGTAGAGGATGAGGTATTTGTCATATACACCAGTGCAATAATTGTAATATGTAGTGCTCTTTATATATTTATTACGATGTTTCTTTCTTTTTTTAAATTCGATTTTTTAAAGCCTCTTTATTTACCAGTTTTGATACATAGACAGAAAAAGAAAATGACCGTATGTTCCGATGGGAACAACGCCGCTCAAATTTCATTAGATGATTTGTATTTTGATATCGTTCAATCACAAGGTGTCGTTGGACTACCTTTGTATGAGTTACATGCCTATATACTTGACGGTGAAGTGATAAAACATGATATACAGTTGGGTACACCGAATATTCATAAAGACTATATAGAAAGCTTTTTATTGTTTATCAAAACTTATGTAGAACAGGGACCTGAACCATTGTACTACAGAAAAGGGATAGACGACCCAGAGCAAGATTATAAAAGTAAATTAACATATTGCTATGATATTCAAGAGAAAAAAGAATCCTTTAAGCAAAGTTGGCAAACCGTGTTTATCAATCATTTTCAGACACCACTCTATGCGCTTATTTTTGCTATACCTGAATTTGTAAGATTCTTTGGACGACGAATCACAGTTGTTTTTTCAAAGCCATTTTATTGGAGTGAAGCACTGAAAAGAGAGCATACTGTAGATGAAAATGATCCATATAGTGTGACAGCAAAAGATAATTTGAAATTTGGTTTTTTTAGTGTGAAAGATAAATGATAAAGCGCGCAAGCGCTTTAATCTTTAATGATTAAAATGAAAATTATATTTTTTTGTGAGCTTAATATTTGGAAGCATAAGTAAACATGGTTACATGATGAAAAGTAAAATTAAAAAACATGTGTTTGGTTATGATGTATTTAAAGAAAATATACCTTTTTCTAAATTAGATGAAGGTGATGTACTTTTATCTCCCTATGATGAATTTAAACGCAATCATAACTGGTCTTTTCTAAGCATGAATGATGATTATATAGAACTTATAGATCAGTCGTATGCAAGACTTGGAAAAGGCTTAAGCCCATTTATATTTGTAATTCCACTGATGTTAATTGCATTATATTTTTTATACTTATATTTTACTCTTGGTGGTGATAGTAATGATTCAATATTTATAACTTTCTTGATTGTAACTTCTGTTGTTTTTATAATATGGTTTTGCTTTTTTGTTTTTTTTCGTCCTTTTTATAAATATGATTATAAGAAACCATTATGTAAGCCGATTTTATTTAACCGAAAAACAGGCAAAGTATTTTTTTATTTAACTGATGCTGAATATATAGAGCGAGATTGGAAAGATGTTGTTTATGTAATGGGGAATAGCTTTGGTCTTTCAGGTGCACCTTTAAGAGAGCTTAGAGCACATATTGTTGAAGATGGTCTGTTAAAACATACTTTTGTCATTGGCTTTCCGATGATGGGTATATTCCGTACACAGGGTTTATGGTCATTTATATGCCATTTTATGCATAAAGGACCAGCAGAACTATATCCAAAGCCTAATCCGATGTATGGAACAATAGACCCGTTTACGCAATTAACGTTTTGCCAACAGGTCATTGGAGCAAAAGAAAGTTATCGAGATACATGGAAGTCATTTCGAATCATTTATCATGATAACTGGGTTCCTGCGTTATTTTCCTTCCCTTTTGATCTTGGTAATTTTATTGCAAGACGAATATTGCTCAATATAAAGCCTCTACCTGTATGGCATAAAGAGGTTATCTATAAAAATAAAATGGAGCAACAACGTCCAGAGGAGATCAGTTTTAAAGACAACTTTGAATTTAGTATGTTTGAGATGAAAGATAAATGAAAAACCCATGGTATTTTGTTTCTCGTACTAAAGTGGAAGAAAGAGTAAAAAAGTATCAAATTTTTAAGCTAGATACTTTTGAACTCAAACGTGTGATCAATCATAACTTTTCTGTTATTCAGATGAATTCTAACTTTATTGAATTAACAAATAGAAATTACGTATGGAAAGGAAAGAAATTAATTTTTTTATCTTTTTTTGGTATTCCTTTTGTCCTATTAGTTTTATTCGGTGGTTATCTATTTTTAAAAGATGGTATTGGTGATTTACTAGGTTTTTTAATTTCATTAATATTTGTTTTTCTTATTTCATTATATATGCTTTTAACTATGTTAATTCCTTTCTTAAAAATTGACTTTTTAAAGCCCCTTTATTTACCAGTCGTAATAAATAGACAAAAAAAGACCATGACCGTATGTTCCGATGGGAACAGCACCTCTCAGTTTTTATTAGACGATTTGTATTTTGATATCGTTCAATCACAAGGTGTAGTGGGACTACCGCTACATGAGTTACATGCCTATGTACTTGATGGTGAAGTGATAAAACATGATATACAGTTAGGGACACCGAATATTCATAAAGATCATATAGAAGGTTTTTTACTATTTATTAAAACTTATGTAGAACAAGGTCCGGAACCACTATATTACAGAAAAGGAATAGATGATCCTGAGCAAGAAGTTCTGAGTAAATTAACTTATTGCTATGATATTCAAGAGAAAAATGAACCATTCAGTCAAAGCTGGCAAACAGTATTTATTAATCATTTTCAGACGCCATTATTTGCAATTTTTTTCGCTATACCTGAGTTTTTTAGATTCTTTGGGCGACGAATTACAGTTGTTTTTTCAAAACCATTTTACTGGAGTGAACAGCTTAAAAAAGATAATTCCGTAGATGAAAATGATCCATATATTGTGACAGCAAAAGACAATTTGAAGTTTGGTTTTTTTAGTGTGAAAGATAAATGATAAAGCGCGCAAGCGCTTTGATCTCTAAAAATAAAATTATATTTTTTGTGAGCATAATATTTGCAAGCATCAGTAAAATGGGTACATGATGAAAAGTAAAATTAAAGAGCATTCGTTTGGTTATGATGTTTTTAAAGAAAATATACCTTTTTCTAGATTAGATGAAGGTGATGTACTTTTATCTCCCTATGATGAATTTAAACGCAATCATAACTGGTCTTTTCTAAGGATGAATAATAATTATATAGAGCTTATAGATCAATCTTATGCTAGGTTGGGAAAAGGAATAAGTCTTTTAGTATTATGTTCTCCTATATTATTTTTAATATTTTATATTCTATATTTATATTTTTCACTTGGTGGGGGTTCTAAAGAGTCTATTTCTTTTTCAATATTTGTCGTAATTTCAGGGTTGATTATCTTTTTTTTACCACTCTATGCATTTTTAGACCCTTTTTTTAAATATGACTACAACAAGGCAGTTTGTAAACCAATTTTATTTAACCGAAAAACAGGCAAGGTGTTTTTTTATTTAACTGAAGCTGAGTATATCGAACGAGATTGGAAAGATGTTGTTTATGTGATGGGGAGCAGTTTTGGACTTTCAGGTATACCACTGAGAGAGCTTAGAGCACATATTGTTGAAGATGGTCTGTTAAAACATACTTTCGTCATTGGCTTCCCAATGATAGGTATATTTCGTACTCAAGGCTTATGGTCATTTATAGGTCATTTTATGCATAAGGGACCTGAAGAACTATATCCAAAACCTCATCCGATGTATGGAACGATAGATCCGTTTACTCAATTAACATTTTGCCAACAGGTCATTGGTGCAAAAGAAAGTTATCGAGATACATGGAAGTCATTTCGAATTATTTATCATTATAACTGGGTTCCTGCTCTATTCTCCTATCCTTTTGATCTTGGTAATTTTATTGCAAGGCGAATATTGCTCAATATAAAGCCTCTACCTATATGGCATAAAGAGGTCATCCTTAAAAATAAAATGGAACTACAACGCCCAGAGGAAATCAGCTTTAAAGACAACTTTGAATTTAGTATGTTTGAGATGAAAGATAAATGAAAAATCCATGGTATTTTGTTCCTCGTACTAGAGTCGGAGAAAGTGTAAAAAAGTATCAACTTTTTAAACTGGATACTTTTGAACTCAAACGAGTGATCAATCATAATTTTTCATTGGTTCAAATGAATTCTGGTTATATTGAATTAACAAATAAAAATTACGCGTGGAAGGGGAAAGTATTAATATTTTTATCTGTTTTTGCTTTGCCTATTTTTCTATTAATTATTTATCTATTATTTTTTACTTTAAGTGATGGTGTTGAAGATGAAAAAATTATTATTTATTCGAGTGCTATATTGCTAGCATTTGGCGGATTATACGTTTTTTTTACAATGTTAATTCCTTTTTTGAAATTCGATTTTTTAAAGCCTATTTATTTACCAGTCGTAATAAATAGAAAAAATAAGACAATGACTGTGTGTTCTGATGGGAATAACACCACTCAGTTTTTATTAAACGATTTGTATTTTGATATCGTTCAATCGCAAGGTGTAGTGGGACTACCGCTATATGAGTTACATGCCTATATACTTGATGGTGAAGTGATAAAACATGATATACAGTTGGGTACACCCAATATTCATAAAGACTATATAGAAGGCTTTTTATTATTTATAAAAACTTATGTAGAGCAAGGCCCTGAACCACTGTATTACAGGAAAGGGATAGATGATCCTGAGCAAGATTATAAAAGTAAATTAACATATTGTTATGATATTCAAGAGAAAAAAGAATCCTCTAAGCAAAGTTGGCAAACCGTGTTTATCAATCATTTTCAGACACCACTCTATGCGCTTATTTTTGCCATACCTGAATTTATTCGGTTCTTTGGACGACGAATCACAGTTCTTTTTTCAAAATCATTCTACTGGAGCGAACAGCTTAAAAAGGATAATCTCATAGATGAAAATGATCCCTATATAGTGACGGCGAAAGACAATTTAAAATTTGGTTTCTTTAGCGTGAAAGATAAATAAAAAGATTAAAATTAATTTTTATCTTAAATTATATTAATAGGTTAAATATGTTCAATGGTACTTTACAATACCCAGTTTATAAGAATGGTAGCGTATTGACCCAAAAAGAAAACATAGCATTAAAAAAAAGCCCCTCAGGGCTTTCTTATCTCAACACATTCTTAAGGTAATTGCTTAATCGGACTGCCACCCAAAGCTTGCATCAAAGTGACATAAGCATTGTATTGGCTTTGCTTGGCTTGGACTAAAGACAAACGAGCACTACGTGTGGTTTCTTGGGCATCCAAAACATTTTTTAAAGCAATTGCACCATTACGATAACGTACATTGGTCAAACGTTCTGTTTTTTCCGCAAGTTCCAAGTTCTTTTGTTGAAAGGCGACTTGTTTATCTAGCTCAGTACGATTCGACAATGCATTTTCAGTATCTGCAAAAGCTTGGTACAAGGTATTGCGATATTGAACAATGGCTTTTTCATAGTCCAGTTCACTGATTTTTAAATTCTTTTGCATATCATTATATTGTAAAAACGGCAGGCTTAAGCTTGCGCCTAAAGTCAGTGCAGGATTTTTCAATAAATTTGTCAATGATGTGCTGGTTGAACCTAAATTCCCCGTCAAACTGATTGAAGGATAATAGCTGGCTTTGGTGGCATCTTTGGTCGCCAAAGATTCACGTAAACGCAATTCGGCTGCTTTTAAATCAGGACGGCGCGACAAAATATCTGCCGGTAAACCCGCTGAGATATTGGGTAGACTGATCTGCGGTAATTGCTGTGGTTCTTGAATATTTAACTGTTGCACGGGTATTTGTAATAACACGGCCAAAGCGGTACGTGTTTCAACACGTTGCTGTTCAATCTGACTTAAACTGGCTTTTTGGCTTTGTACCGATTGCTCAGCTTGGGTCAAATCTAGTCCTGAAACAGCACCAGCACGATATTGAGTACGCACCAATTCAAAGGTTTTTTGAGTAGCAGCTAGGCTTTGTTGGGCAGAGCTGTAACGTTCATTTAAATAACCCAATTGCCAATATAAATTTGCGGTTGTGGCAATTAAGGTCTGCCCAGTGGCTTGTAAGTCTTGTTCAGTGGCTAAAGATTCCCACTTCGATGCTTCAGTTTGACGTGCTAATTTTCCAAACAAATCCACTTCATAACTGACACCCGCACTGAGAGATAGACCTTTGGCAGCATCATCACCTGAATGAAGGTCAAAGCTATGGCCCGTAGATACTCCAGAATTAACACGAGGACCTTGTTGGTCTCGCGCTAAGCCAGCTCTTAAACGGGCTGTTTGTAAGTTAATCCCTGCAACAGCCAAATCAGCATTACGTTGAATTACTTGATTGACCAGTTGATTTAACTGAGCATCACCAAATAAGGTCCACCACTGATCTGCATATAAATCTGCCTGAACGTGTTTAGATTTTGCATTGTCATAAACAAAACCATTTGGAATTTGCACAGCAGGGGCCTCGTATGGGGTTTTAACCACAGCCGCACAACCGACCAATGAACTCCCAAGAATCAAGGCGCTTGCAAGTTTGCTTAAATTCATTTGCATTAATAATTTCCTTATTCTTCGGTTATTCACGCGAAAGTGCATCAACAGGATTGAGCTGTGCTGCATTGCGAGCTGGGATAAATCCAAATACCACACCAATCAAGGTTGAACATACAAATGCCGCAATGATTGAGGTGCTTGAATACGCCATTTGGAAACTGCCTTTGGCAATATGTCCAATCAACTGTCCAATGCCTAAAGAGAGCAGCACCCCTAAGATACCGCCTAAGATACACACCAAAACAGCTTCAATTAGGAACTGTTGCAGAATGTCACTTTGCCGAGCACCTACAGCCATACGCACACCGATTTCTTGGGTACGCTCGGTCACAGACACCAGCATGATGTTCATTACCCCAATACCACCGACAACCAATGAAATCACCGCAATGGCTGAAACCAGTAAAGTCATGGTTTGTGTGGTCTGTTCAATGGTTTGACGAATACTGTCAGAGTTTTGAGTAAAGACATCCTGTGCGCCATGACGTTGTTCCAACAAACTTAAAATGGCATTTTCAGCAACCGCAGTTGGATATTCATCTTTAATACGCACGATGATGCTACGGACATTGGATTGTCCTAACATTCGGCTCATGACGGTTGAATAAGGTAGATAAACATTGAGGCTGTCTGAGTTGCCCATAAAACCTTGCTGTGCATCAATCACACCAATGATTCGGCTTGGAACACTACCCAATAACAGCACTTGCCCTACAGGGTTAGTGCCATCTGCAAAGAAGGTCTTTTCAGTATTGGCATCAATCACCACATCCTGCGCTCGCCCAGTGATACTGTTTTTATCAAAAGCTTGCCCAGATTTAAAGGTCATACCACGTACATAGAAGAAATCAGCACTGACACCATTGACGGTTGCAGAAGCTTCGGTGTCTTTAAAACGCGCTGTTACGCTACTATTGACTGTTGGACTGACTGCTTCGACATAAGGTTGCTCTGAGAGTGCTTCAGCATCTGCTGGAACCAATGTTTTAAACTGTGCTGTTTTCGAGTTATCACCAAAGCCACGTCCCTGAAAGACGGTAATGGTATTGGTGCCTAAACTGCTGATGTTATCAAGAATCTGCTTTTGTGAGCCATTGCCCAAAGCCACCACCGAGACTACAGATGCAATCCCGATAATAATACCTAGCATGGTTAAAAAGGTACGCATACGATGGGCATTCATTGCCAGCAAGGCCATACGGAAGGCTTCTGCAAAACGATCTAATGCAGAACGCCATTTAGATGACTTTTTACGATTTGACTTAGGTTCTTGGTCGACAACAATATCAATCTCATCATCATGTTCGGGAACATTTGGCTTATCCGCGATGATGTTACCATCACTGATTTCAATGATACGTGTCGCATTTTTTGCCACATTCATATCATGCGTAACCAGAATAATGGTATGACCTTTAGCATTGAGCTCACGCAAAATACGCATAACCTCAACACCACTGTGCTTATCCAGTGCACCAGTTGGCTCATCCGCAAGGATGACATCACCACCATTCATCAAAGCACGTGCAATTGAAACACGCTGTTGTTGTCCACCCGAAAGCTGATTTGGACGGTTTTCAGTTTTTTCACCGAGTCCTAAGTCAGTCAAGATTTCATGTGAACGCTTTTGACGCACACTCGGATCCATACCAGCATAAATCGCTGGGACTTCAACGTTTCCTGCGGCATTTAAATCACCCAATAAGTGATAGCGCTGGAAAATAAAACCAAAATATTCACGGCGTAATTGCGCGAGCTCATCGGGTTCAAGTTGACCTGTTTCACGTCCATTGACTTGATAACTACCTGATGTAGGTTGATCCAAACATCCCAAGATATTCATCAATGTCGATTTACCCGAACCAGATTGCCCAACAATAGCAACCAGTTCACCGGGGTAAATTTTAAGGTTAATACTCTTTAAAATCTGAATAGTGGATTCACCCGCAGGGAACTCACGAATCAGATTACTGACCTCAAGTAGAGGTTTGATCTGATGATTGTTCTGATCCATGCTTAGAGTCTCATTGGGCCACTGTTTTTATTGCTTCGTTTTGCAGAGTCATTGGATGTATCTGAACCATCTGCTAGTACAACTTGATCACCTTCATTGAGGCCACGCAGTACTTGGGCGGTTACACGGTTATTTAAACCAATTAAAACTTGTTTACGTTGAGCACTACCATCCGCCTGTAAAACGCGAACAATCGAAACCGAAGCTTTACCTTGATCAATCAAAGTCTTTTCATCTGCTGTGAGTTCAAGACGTTCTGGGCGATCAGCAGCATTTTGTCCATTTTTATTTGCTTGACCTTGAGGTGCAGATGCTGAACGAGTTGAATTTGCACCAGATGCGCCATTTGCGGATTTATTGGCACGTTGTGGGCGGTTTGAAGACTGTAATGCCGCAGCAGGAACAGTCAGTGCATTTTTGGCTTCAGCCAGAATGATATACACCTGTGCGGTCATATCAATTCGGAGTTTACCGTCATCGTTTGGTACATCGAATAGGGCATTATAATAAATCGCTGTACTTGTTGATGATGAAGATGAGTTGCTTGATGTTTCAGTATTAATTGATTCTGGTGCTGGCTCTACTTGACGCAGTGTTGCATAGCGTTTTTTCTCACTATCACCCAGTGTAGTGAAATAAACTTTTTGACCTTCTTGAACTTTCATGACATCTGCTTCAGACACTTGTGCCTTGATGGTCATGGTGTCCAATTTTGCAAGTTTCACAATAGTCGGTGCACTTTGGTTGGCGTTTACCGTTTGACCTTCTTCGGTCACAATGGCTACCACGGTGCCGTCCATAGGTGCAACAATACGGGTATAACCTAAGTTTTCTTGTGATGTTGCAAGTGTAAGTTTGGATTGTTCAATTTGTGCATCCATCGAAGCAATATCAGCTTGTGCTGTTTTAAATGCGGCTAAGGCACTGTCATAATCTGCTTTAGACGTTGCATCTTGTGCAAACATATTTTTTTGGCGGTTATATTCTGCCTCAGCTTTGGCTAAAGTCGCCTGTTTGGTTGTCAGTTGAGCCTGTTGATTTTTAATACTTGCTTCAGCTGTTTTTAAATCGTTGCTTTGACGCACTGAATCAATTTGTGCAATCAGTTGACCTTGTTTAACTTGGTCACCCAGCTTGACGTACATTTTTTTAACTTGACCCGAAACCTGCGCACCAACGCTCACCATCTTGGTTGCTTCTAAATCACCTGTTGCAAGAACTGCATCTTCAATATCACCACGTGTGACTTCTGAGGTTATATACTGCGGTTGTGTATTTTTAGGCTTTAATACATACCATGCGATTGCGGCAATGATGGCAAGACAAACCGCTATAAGAATGGCTTTGGCTGGTTTTATTTTTGGCATAGCGATAATTGGGCTGAGAGAAAAATTGATCAAATTATAATGATTAAATAAGGATAAAGCGTGAATTTTTTAAAATAAATGGAAATGAGAATTATTCTGCATAATATCTATCTAAGCATTGATAAATAAAGTTTTTCCACACAACTCAGCAATACATTGTTGAATGATATGTTCTGGACTTTCTTTGCTGAGTCCTTTGATTGCAGCATCTACACGCAATAACAGTTGTGGCCAAGTTAAAAATGAATGTGGATTTAAACGTCTAAGTGCTTGTTGATACAAAGAAATCTTGGTTTTCCAAATACCGAGCTGTAAGGCATTTTGTGGTTGTTCATACAACTGCATCAAAAGACGCATTTCTTTACTAATTGTCCATAAAATTAAACTGTTGGGTTCGCCTGACTCCACAAGATATTGGAAAATTTTAATCGAAAGTGCCAAGTTTCCAGCAATCAATGCATCACTTAAATCAAAGGTGCTATAACGTGATTGATCCTGTAAACATTCTTGTAAATGTTCAATTGAAATCTGTTTTTGATCTGGGAAGGTATCGGCAACACGCATCAGGCTGTTTTTGGCAGCCAAAAGATTATGTTCATGATGTTGTTCAAGCCAGATCCAGGCATCTTGATTTAATTGGACACCGAGCTGATCTGCTTCGATTGACAATATTCGTTGACGGTCTTGCGGGTAATTTGCGGTTAAAGCAATCACAACACCATTGGCTTCAACTGTTTGAAAGAAACTTGACTTTAGACTACTTGAGTCTTGTTTGGGCATAATGATCACAAGCAAGTTGTGTTCATTATGTTGAATATAGTGTTTGAGTTGTTTGAGTCCATTGGCATCGGGTTTGATATTACCATGGACTTCAAGTGCCAGATTTTGAGAAAATAAAGATAAGCTATTCAAAGCATTAAAGACATTTTTCCAGTCGGAAACGCTATTGAGATCATAGCGTTGTCTTTCTACTTCATGTTTTGCCCAGCTTTTTCTTAAAGCATCGAGTAGGTTTTGTTCTAGAAGTGGTTCTTGACCATGTAAAATCCAAACACCTCGCGCTTCATCAACACGTTTAAGGGCTTGTAAATAGTCAAGTTTCATAGAATTATTGCGCTACAGGTTGGTTCGAAAGAGTACGTGCTTTAGGTAAGCGGTTGGCTGCAATTTGACGCGACATTTGTTGTGCAATGTCATCAATCAAAATTTGGCTCAGATATTTATATTGTTGATCATCTGTGTTGACCGTTGCAACATCATATTGATAACTACGAGATGCATTTAAGGTTCGAGGTTCAGTAATCGGATTCCCTTGTTTATCTTCAATCTGGAAAGTAACACTTAGACGGAGTAGTGTTTCTACCAATTTACCATTTAACTCATGACGAACGGGTTTGTAGTCTAATACTCGTAATACATAAGCATCACTTGAATTACTCAGTTGGACACCTGTCGCAGTTAAATAAACACTGAGTTTCTTTTCAAGATCTTCAGTATTCGCTGGTAACACCAGTTGTAATTTGGTGTAAACCAAAGGCGTTGCTTGGGCATTGGTGCCCTTTAAATGAAAGCCACAACCTACTAAGCCCGCACTCAGACCCAAAGTTAATACAACTGCAGCAACACGTTGAACTAAATGCATGCTTTGTCCTCATGAAATTCCATTGGATATGGAATATTTAATCTTTATAAATTCACGCCATTTTAGAATCAAAGCCCGTTGAATGACAACGGGCTTTGTTTGGGTTTTGTTTATTCTACTAAAGTCCCTTCTCCCTTAGGGAGAAGGTTAGGATGAGGGGAATGACCTCTCCCTAACCCTCTCCTAGAAGGAGAGGGGATTTAAGCAGGAAATTAAACCACCAAATTCACAAGCTTATTTGGAACCACAATTTCTTTCTTGGTTGGACCTGTTAAGAATTGTTGAACCTCAGGCAGCGCTTTAGCCAATGCCAATAATTCATCTTTCGATGCATCAACAGAGACTTCTAACTTGCCACGAAGCTTACCATTGACTTGAACTACGATGGTTTGTGTATTACGTGTTAATGCAGACTCATCAACCGTAGGGAACAGTACCGAAGTTAAATCGATATCAAACTCAGTCAATAAGGTCTGACTTAAGTGTGGTGCAAATGGTGCAAGTAAAGTCAGTAAAGTGGTAATCGCTTCACGTGCTACAGCAACATCGTTGTCATCTTTTGCTTCAAACTTATTGCTGGCATTGAGTAATTCCATCAAAGCTGCAATCGCGGTATTGAATGCATGACGACGTTCGATGTCATCACCCACTTTTTGAATCGTTTCATGGGTCTTACGACGCAGGTCTTGTGCTTCAGTGGAAAGTTTCGAAGCATCAATTGCTGTTGCATGGTTGCCTTTTTCAAGGAAACCTGCAACTAAACGCCATACACGTTTTAAGAAACGATTTGCACCTTCAACGCCCGCATCAGACCATTCTAAAGATTGATCTGGTGGTGCAGCAAACATCATAAATACACGTGCGGTATCCGCGCCGTACTGGTCAATAATCGCTTGTGGGTCGATACCGTTATTTTTCGATTTCGACATTTTCTCTTGACCACCAACCACAACGTCTTGACCGTCACCTGAATATTTAGCAGAAAGTACACGACCTTTCTCGTCTTTTTCTAACTCAATATCCGCAGGATTAAACCAAGTTTTTTTGCCACTTTCCGCTTCACGATAGAAGGTATCCGCTAAAACCATACCTTGAGTCAATAAGTTGGTAAATGGTTCATTGCCTTGTACCACACCCTCATCACGCATAAGTTTATGGAAGAAACGTGCATAAAGTAAATGTAGGATTGCATGCTCTACACCACCAATATATTGGTTTACAGGCAACCAAGATTTTGCAGCTTCAGGTTTAACTAAACCACCCGTGAAATCAGGAGAAGCATAACGTGCATAATACCAAGATGACTCTACAAAGGTATCCAAAGTATCGGTTTCACGACGTGCATCACCACCACAGCTTGGGCATTTTGTTTGATAAAATTCAGGCATTTTATTTAAAGGATTACCTGAACCATCTGGAACCACATCTGTTGGAAGAACAACTGGCAGTTGTTCTTCTGGAACAGTGACTTGACCACACTTATCACAGTTGATCATCGGAATTGGACAACCCCAGTAACGTTGACGAGAAACCCCCCAGTCACGTAAACGGAATTGAACTTTAGCGCTGGCAAGACCTTGTGGTTCTAATTTGCTTAGGAATGCATCAAAAGCAGCTTGGAAGTCTAAGCCGTCAAATTCAGCTGAATTGACCAATTTACCTTCTTTAGAACCGTACCATTCTTGCCATTCTGACGCAGAATATTCAGCATCATCTGAGCCTTTGGCATCAATGACTTGTTTGATTGGTAAGTTGAACTTATTGGCAAATTCAAAATCACGCTCATCATGTGCAGGAACGGCCATCACCGCGCCTGAACCATATGACATCAATACATAGTTTGCGATCCAAACAGGAATATCTTGACCCGTAACAGGGTGTTTAACTGATAAACCTGTTGCCATGCCTTTTTTCTCAGCAGTCGCAAGATCCGCTTCTGCAACAGAACCCATACGACATTCTTCAATAAAGGCAGCAAGTTCTGGCTTGCCTGCTTCAGATTGAATCGCAGCAGCTTTGAGCGCTAGAGGATGTTCAGCTGCAACCGCAACATAAGTTACCCCCATCAAGGTATCGGCACGTGTGGTATAAACCGTTAAACCATCTGCATAAACTTCGGGATTTGCTGACGGGAAGGTAATGTCCATACCCGTTGAACGACCAATCCAATTGCGTTGCATAGTTAAAACTTGTTGTGGCCAACCGTCTTTTAAGGTATCTAAATCGTCTAATAATTCTTGTGCATAATCGGTAATACGGAAGTAATACATTGGAATATCACGTTTTTCTACCAATGCACCTGAACGCCAACCACGTCCATTTTCAACTTGTTCATTTGCAAGAACAGTTTGGTCTACAGGATCCCAGTTCACTGTAGACAACTTGCGATAAATTAAGCCTTTTTTATAGAGCTGTACAAATAACCATTGTTCCCAGTGGTAATACTCTGGTGTACAGGTGGCAAATTCGCGATCCCAGTCGACAGATAGACCAAGTTTCTTCAATTGATCGCGCATATATGCAATATTTTCAAAGGTCCACTTTGCTGGTGCAACTTGATGAGCAATCGCTGCATTTTCAGCAGGTAAGCCGAAAGCATCCCAACCCATCGGTTGTAGCACAGTTTCACCTTTGAGACGGTGAAAACGGCTGATCACATCACCAATAGTATAATTACGCACATGACCCATATGCAGTTTGCCGCTTGGGTAAGGGAACATCGAGAGGATATAACGACGTGGACCTTCTACAGTGTCGGCAACTTTAAACGATTTGCGATCTTCCCAGTCTTTTTGGACTTGAGGCTCAATCGCATTTGCTTGATATTCAGGGTCAATATGAGTAGTCATAAATGTATTTGAGAATAATGGTTAAAAAACTGTGCACACAGCATAGCGCAAAATCCATCTAAAAGTGAATTTTGCGCGCTTTTAAATCTGAAAAACTTGTGATTTTACTTTTAATTTAATTATTGAGGCGTCGCAAGGCTAGGAGGAGTATTTTGCTCATTTTGTGGTGCGACATTCGGCTGTTGTGTATTCGGTGGGTTAACCACTGGTGCAGGTGTTACAGGTTGCGCACTTTGTGGTTGTCCATTTTGTGACTGATTTTGTGAGGCATTTGGCTGAGCAGTTGGTGCTGGGTTGGTGGGTCTCGAATCTCCATGATAGCCATAAGTATTCACCTTGCTTTGGCTACGTGCATTCTTCGGCGGCGGTGTGGTGGTGTAATGGGTAGAGCCTTTGCTGTCTACCCATTTATAATACTGTTTTGCATGACTGGCGCTGACCCCAACCATAGAGAATAAGGCAAAAATTGTCGATACAAAAACCGTGTGTGCAAAGCGTTGACGTTGTTTCATTTTATAGAACCTTTGAGTCATTTTTTATTCAGATGAAAACGAAAAATCATTCTGCTATCTAATATACATCGGATTGTTTTCGCTTGATCTGGGTATTTTAAAAATCGTATTTATTTTATACAGAAAAATAAAATTTTAAATAATTCTTTTGCAATTTTATTGGCTTATAAGTCTTTGAAAGTTTTATTTATAAGACAACCAAAAAAAAGGAATAGTTTTAAAAATAAACGCTTGGTAAATAAACAATAAAAAGCCTGATAGAAACCTTGACTTTGTTCGCTAAAACTACAAAAATGCTTGCTTTAGTTTCAGATGTTTTTTTCGATCACCCTTCGAGTAAAAATATCAAAGCAAGCAATAACATTTTCTCTAAGCCGAGAAAATGACTCTACCGAAGCATGTTTATCCCAACATATTTCAGTGATTCATACAGCTCAAACAGCTGCGTGACGATTTATTTTTTTATTGCTGCAAAAACTAGTAAATATGTGTGCTATAACAGAGCGCACAATCAATGAATGAAACACAGTCTGTGTCTCCCATAGCGCTGTGGAATAAAGATTAGGGTGAATACGTTGGAACTTTTATCTGGTGGTGAAATGCTCGTTCGTGCATTGGCGGACGAAGGCGTTGAACATGTTTTTGGATATCCAGGCGGCGCAGTATTACATATTTATGATGCGCTATTTAAACAAGATAAAATCAATCATTACCTCGTACGTCATGAGCAAGCTGCTGGTCATATGGCAGATGCTTACTCACGTGTGACGGGTAAAACAGGTGTAGTGCTGGTCACTTCTGGACCTGGCGCAACCAATACTGTAACACCAATCGCTACAGCCTATATGGACTCAATCCCAATGGTGATTTTGTCTGGACAGGTTGCCAGCCATCTTATTGGTGAAGATGCATTCCAAGAAACAGATATGGTCGGTATTTCTCGCCCGATCGTAAAACATAGTTTCCAAGTGCGTCATGCAAGTGAAATTCCTGCCGTTATTAAAAAAGCATTTTATATTGCTGCTTCAGGTCGTCCGGGTCCTGTTGTGGTCGATATTCCGAAGGATGTCACTAATCCTGTCGACAAATTTGCTTATGAATATCCTGAAAAAGTGAAGATGCGCTCTTATCAGCCACCTCACCGCGGTCATTCAGGTCAAATTCGTAAAGCAATTGATGAGCTGATTAATGCCAAACGCCCTGTGATTTATACGGGTGGTGGTGTTGTTCAGGGCAATGCTTCTGCATTACTGACTGAATTGGCGCATTTATTGAATTACCCAGTGACCAATACGCTAATGGGTTTGGGTGCATTCCCAGGCGATGATGAGCAATTCTTGGGTATGTTGGGTATGCATGGTACATACGAAGCCAATATGAGTATGCATAATGCGGATGTTATCTTGGCGATCGGTGCGCGTTTTGATGACCGTGTAACCAATAATCCAGCGAAGTTCTGTACCAATGCGAAAGTGATTCATATTGATATCGACCCAGCGACGATTTCAAAAACCATTATGGCGCATATCCCAATCGTGGGTGCGGTAGAGCCAGTACTTCAAGAGATGTTGGTTCAATTGAAACAAATGAATGTTTCTAAACCAAACCCTGAAGAAATCTCGGCATGGTGGTCACAAATCAACGAATGGCGCAAAGTACATGGTTTGCGTTATGCGCCAGGTGAAAATGGTGTGATGAAACCACAACAAGTGGTTGAAGTCTTAGACAAAGTAACCAATGGCGAAGCGATCATTACTTCTGACGTTGGTCAGCATCAAATGTTTGGTGCGATGTATTACAAATACAAACGTCCACGTCAATGGATCAACTCAGGTGGCTTAGGCACAATGGGTGTAGGTTTACCTTATGCCATGGCTGCGAAACTTGCATTCCCAGATCAACAAGTAGTGTGTATCACCGGTGAAGCATCGATTCAGATGTGTATCCAAGAGCTTTCTACATGTAAGCAATATGGCTTAAATGTGAAAATTCTCTGCTTGAACAACCGTGCTTTGGGTATGGTAAAACAATGGCAAGATATGAATTATGAAGGACGCCATTCAAGTTCTTATGTTGAGTCATTACCAGATTTTCCAAAATTGATGGAAGCTTACGGTCATGTAGGTATCCAGATTGACCATGCGGATGAGCTTGAATCTAAGCTTAAAGAAGCAATGGCGATTAATGATAAATGTGTATTCATTAACGTGATGGTTGATCGTACCGAGCATGTATATCCAATGCTTATCGCAGGTCAATCTATGCAAGATATGTGGTTGTCTAAAGGGGAGCGTACTGAATGAGACATATTATTTCTGTACTCGTTGAAAACGAAGCTGGTGCGCTTTCTCGTTTAGTGGGGTTGTTCTCTCAACGTGGCTATAACATTGAAACTTTAAATGTCGCACCAACTGAAGATCCAACCATGTCACGTTTGACATTAACCACCTATGGTGATGACCATAAAATTGAGCAAATCACCAAACAGCTGAATAAATTGGTTGAAGTGGTTAAAGTGGTTGATTTGTCAGAAGGCGCGCACATTGAGCGTGAGCTGATGCTGATTAAAGTCAAAGCATTGGGTTCTGCACGTGCAGAAATTAAGCGCACAGCGGATATCTTTCGTGCTCAAGTGGTTGATGTTACACCAACGACTTATACCATTCAGATTGCGGGTACAACTGAAAAAATTGATGGCTTTATTGATGCTCTTGCAGAAAACACAATTTTAGAAGTTGTTCGTTCTGGTGTATCCGGTATTGCTCGTGGTGAAAAGGTTCTTTCACTCTAGTTGCACCTCAACCAGTAATTAATTATTTGATTTTTTATTCCCTCATGTATAACCTCTCCTCGCAATAGGAGAGGGACTTAGACTAGAAGATTCAAAACAATAATCTTCAGGATAGGAAGAGGAAACACAGCATTTTAGCGGAGACAGCAATGCAAATTTTTTATGATAAAGACTGCGACTTATCTATCATCCAAGGTAAAAAAGTAGCGATCATTGGTTATGGTTCACAAGGTCATGCTCACGCGCAAAACCTTCAAGACTCAGGTGTAGACGTTACTGTTGGTTTACGTGCTGGTTCTACTTCTTGGAAAAAAGCTGAAAATGCAGGCCTTAAAGTTGCTGAAGTTCCAGCTGCTGTTGCTCAAGCTGATTTAGTGATGATCTTGACACCAGATGAGTTTCAATCACAGCTTTATCGTGACGTGATCGAACCAAACATCAAAGAAGGTGCGACTTTAGCATTTGCACATGGTTTCGCTGTACTTTATAACCAAGTTGTTCCACGTAAAGATTTAGACGTGATCATGGTTGCACCAAAAGCACCAGGTCATACTGTACGTTCAGAATTCCAACGTGGTTCAGGTGTACCTGATCTTATCGCGATTCATCAAGATGCTTCTGGTAATGCACGTAACGTTGCACTTTCTTACGCTTCAGGTGTAGGTGGTGGTCGTACAGGTATCATCGAAACTTCATTCCGTGAAGAAACTGAAACTGACTTATTTGGTGAGCAAGCAGTACTTTGTGGTGGTGCTGTTGAATTGGTTAAAATGGGTTATGAAACGCTTGTTGAAGCGGGTTATGCACCTGAAATGGCTTATTTCGAATGCTTGCACGAACTTAAATTAATCGTTGATTTAATGTTTGAAGGCGGTATTGCGGACATGAACTATTCAGTATCTAACAATGCTGAATACGGTGAATATGTGACTGGCGTTGAAGTTATCAACGAGCAATCACGTGAAGCGATGCGTAATGCACTTAAACGTATCCAATCAGGTGAATATGCGAAGATGTTCATCCAAGAAGGTGCATTGAACTATCCATCTATGACAGCTCGTCGCCGTCAAAACGCAGCTCACGGTATTGAAGTGACTGGCGGTAAATTACGCGCGATGATGCCTTGGATTCAAGCCAACAAAATCGTAGATAAAGAAAAGAACTAATTTTTAGTTTTTATCAAAGCCCACTCTTATGAGTGGGCTTTTTTATGCTATATTTTAGCTAAAGTTAATAATAAAGCAGAAAACAACATGACATTAAAAACATATTTCGCCATCGTCAGTCTGCTTGGCTGTTGTGCTATATATCCAGTATATGCACAGAACGCGAGCGTTGATGATTCTATGCAAAAGTCTAGGCAGAATCATAATCAGCTTCAAAATACGCAAAATAAATTACTCGATGAAAAGATTGCGTACAATGCTTTAGAAAAAGCCAAGCAGTCTTTAAATGTGGGTCATCCACAACAGGCCATCGCGGCAATACAGATTGCAATTCAGTATTTTGAAAAATACCAAAACAGTAGTCAAGAAACACTCTATGCTGCCAACGGAACAGCTGAAACCTTGCTATACCTGACACTTGATATGGGAAAGCAAAAAAATATTCGAGTTTTTTCAGGTTGTTGGGCGGACTTATACTTTCAAGCCGCTTATGCCTTTATTGAAATGAATGATCTAAAGAATGCTCAAGTGAAGTTAAAAAGTGCTTTAACGCTATCATCTTTTAATAGTGAGTATTTAAAAGAGGCAGGGTTTATTCAGCAAGCACAAAAACAGTGGCAAGCGTCATTGGAAAGTTTTAAAATTGCTGAACAGTATCTGTATTTGCTTGAGCCTGAAGAAAAAAGATTGGTGATTCAACAGAGTGTAAGACGTAGTTTAGGGGTGAGTTTGATTGAATTAAATCAACTGGATGAAGCTACTCAATATTTTAATAAAGTTTTAAAGGTTGATCCCTCAGACGCAAAAGCGCGTAATGAATTAAACTACATTGAGCAGTTAAAGAAAAAAGGTCATGTTGCTAAGCAGGCAATTGGTCGCGTCTAAATCGCGTTTTTTAAAATCATCTTTTAGGGTAGCAATTTTTAACTAACAAAAATTTATTTTGTGATAAATTACACATTATTGATTCTGGTTAAACGTGGTATTCAAGCATGAAATCTAAACTTCTCATCGCAATGACGACTTTGTCTATTTCATGCTTTAGTTTTGCTGAAACGCAGTCCACTTCGACCAATACCGCACTAAAACCTTTTAGTGGTGTCCGCGTATCGATGCAACGTATGCTTAAGTCGAGTGAAGGTCGATACTTTATGAACCTTTATGCGGGGATTGCCCATCCGCACGGTGTGCTGACGGATTTAATGGATGGTACAACAACAGATTTTAAAGGGACACAAAAAGCTGATCAGTTGGATTTAAAGTCGATCACTGCTCAATCAGACCCTTCTGTAAATGGTAGTGATCAATTAACTGGCCTATTAAATGCAAATACAGGCGTGTTTAAAGCATCATTGTTAAAGAAACCAAATACAGCTTGGCAGTCGATACAGTTTGAGCCTGCTTTTAAAGTCAGTAATAAACCCGTTTTTATCTTTAAATTTTATGGTCAAGATGATGCCAATAGCCCTTATGGAAAAACCTTAAAACGTGTTGATGTGTTAAATAAAACCAACAATACAGTGGTACAGAGCTTGACAGGTTTTACTGGTTATCCAAACAGCATTGGCTATATGGATATCAATTTTGATGGTTATTATGATGTCATTGTGTCGGACTTGTCGCAAGGTCGTACAGTCGATGATAAGCGCTATATTTACTGGATGTACAATCCAAAAACACAACAATTTCAACGTTCTCCGCAGCTTGAAAAAATTGTTGGTTTCCCAAGTTTACATGGTGAAAAACAACAAATTGATTTTGGTAATGGGCAGCTTTATCAAGTTCAGAATGGTTTGTTAAATCGTATTTCTGATGAAAATTGAAATGGTCAAAAAACTGTCATTAAATAATCATTAAAATGTCAAAAACTTAGCCTAATCTATTCAAAAATGAAGAGATTAGGTATCGTATGAATAAACCGTACGCGAACACCTTGCAATTTAAACAACAAGATTTTCCCGATAACTTTAAATTTTATTTTAATCCAAACAAGAAAAAAATCGATACGAATAAAGACCATCTTATTCGTGACTTATCCCGACCTCGACTGAAAATTGCAATCGTGACTGAAACATGGCCACCAGAAATCAATGGTGTTGCTTTGTCTTTGATGCAACTGTGTAAAGGCTTGCAAAATCAAGGTCATAAAATATTACTGATTCGCCCTGCACAGAAGACCCAATGTCAAGACTTTAGCCCGAATAAAGAGTGCTTGGTGACTGGGCAATCAATTCCGAAATATCCAGACATGAAGTTTGGCTGGCCCCAATTTCTAAAAGTCTCTCAAGCAATTTCGGCATTTTCACCTGATGTGGTACATATCGTGACTGAAGGGCCTTTAGGCTTTACTGCGCTGCATGCGGCAAAGACACGACGAATTCCGGTATCAAGTGGTTTTCATTCACAATTCCAAGAATTTAGCCGTTTCTTTGATTTAGCATTCTTGGTCAAACCAATTCAAAGTTATTTGCGATGGTTCCATAACGCAACGCAACTGACCTGTGTGCCAAGCAGTGATACAGAGCAGGCATTACGTGAGTTTGGTGTGACCTGTCCATTGGTTGTGGTCGGGCGAGGAATTGATACAGAACGCTTTTCATCACAACGCTACTCCGAACAGTTGAGACAACAGTGGGGTGCAGATGAAGACACCACAGTCTTGATCTATGTTGGGCGTTTGTCTTCTGAAAAAGAAGTCAATGTGGTGATTGATGCCTATTCTGAACTGCGACAACAAGCACAACGAAAAGTAAAGTTAGTGCTGGTAGGGCATGGCCCAGATCGCGGTCGTTTAGAAAAAATGCCGGGTGCTGAACATGTGATTTTTATGGGCACTCTAACTGGCACACAACTTGCTGAAGCCTATGCGAGTGCAAATGTTTTTGTTTTTGCAAGTCAGGTAGAAACCTTTGGGAATGTCGTTATCGAAGCGATGGCGAGTGGTTTACCGATTATTGCTTATGACTATGCCTGCGCTCAACTTCATGGCAGACATGCTCAGAATGGCTGGTTATGTCCAATTGGAGACATCAAGCAATTCACTCAACATGTATTAGATCTTCCAGATAACAGCACACTCAAACGTTTCGGGCAACAAGCGATGCATGATGTGCAAAGCATTGGATGGCAACATCCCGTACAACAATTCGAAGAAGCACTATACCAGGTAACGCAGTATGCAAAACGACTGACCTAGTTCATCTCAAATAATGAGAGGAGAGTGGAAAATGAATTTTAAAAATACCAAAATAAAAATGCTCGATCTCGACCTTAGAGGTTGTTTATATCTCAATAATTTATCGCATACCCAAAGTATTGCGACGTTCTTTAAAACTGTGAGCCGTTTGGGAGATGGTCCTTTCTGGTGCGCAATGTTGGTTCTGATTTGGCTACAAAAGAGCTGGATCTATGGTCTGCAACTTCTCTATGTCGTTGTTATTGGTCTTTTAGGAACAGGAATTTATAAGTTCTTAAAACACAAAACAGTGAGACCACGACCTTATCAAGTTCATCAAGTCATTATTCTGGGTGAACGACCATTGGATCATTTTAGCTTTCCGTCAGGTCATACGTTACATGCGGTCATGGTCACTATTGTCTTTGGCTATATTCAACCAGTTATGTTGTTCATTATGATGCCTTTTACCATTCTTGTGGCGTTATCTCGGATGGTTTTGGGTCTGCATTATCCAAGCGATGTCATTGTTGGCGCACTGATTGGTGCAAGTGTCGCGAGTTTGATTGTGTTAAGCGCACCATATTTAGGAGTGATGTTATGATGGTTTACTTACTGCTGGTCTGTAATTTTATTTTTAAAGAATCTGATGATTTTGATCATCAAGGTTTTAACTTTGAATAATTGGCTCAATTCAATCCGTCTTGTAAATTAAACGCTTGAATCCGTGGTGAATCTTGTAAATGTCTAGAATGATTTATTTCTGAATGAATTGAGATTTGATACAGTAGCAGAATTAAATTGAGCAAAGGAAGACCTGATATGGGCTTACGTTGGACAGATACAATTGATATCGCAATTGAACTCAGTGAAGCGCATCCAGATGTGGATCCACAATGGGTGCGTTTTACCGATATGCATGCATGGATTTGTGCATTGCCAGAATTTAGTGATGATCCAACCAAATCGACTGAAGGTCTGCTAGAAGCCATTCAAATGGCATGGATTGATGAAGCGAATTAATGGCTTGAGATGTTGCTGAATGATGCTAAACGTCACAGCGCATCGAAAAATCCAAATTTTTTACAGATTAAAAGCAGAAAATTGTTCATTATTCGGTATAATGCGCCCAAATTTTCGTGTCAATTTGACTAAAGGAGCCACTCATGGCTATTGAACGTACTTTATCTATCGTAAAACCAGATGCAGTTGCTAAAAACCACATTGGTGACATCTTTGCTCGTTTCGAAAAAGCTGGTCTTAAAATCGTTGCGACTAAAATGAAACACCTTTCTAAAGCAGAAGCTGAAGGTTTCTATGCTGAGCATAAAGAACGTGGTTTCTTTGGTGACCTTGTTGCATTCATGACTTCTGGTCCAGTTGTAGTATCTGTTCTTGAAGGTGAAAACGCAGTTCTTGCTCACCGTGAAATTCTTGGTGCTACAAACCCTAAAGAAGCTGCTCCTGGTACAATCCGTGCAGATTTCGCTGTAAGCATCGATGAAAATGCTGCGCATGGTTCTGACTCAGTTGCATCTGCTGACCGTGAAGTAAATTACTTCTTCGCTCAAACTGAAGTTTGCCCACGTACTCGTTAATTCGACGTATCTAGGGTCTCTTTTTCTACACGAATAAATCTCCGATTTATGAATTGATAACAGACCCGAAACCAGATAGGTGATATACTACTTGTCTGGTTTTTTTATTTTTGTTGCTTTATTTGGCTAAATATTGGTCAATATGTTTTATTACTACGGCATGATTTAGGTAATCCCCATGAATTCTGAAGTTGTCGCTTCATCGTTAAATCTAGATGAACAGCAGCCTGCATCATCAAAATCTGTACAGGCTGATCGTATTCAGACTGCAAATGTGCAGAAAGTGAATTTACTTGGCATGTCACGTCCGCAATTGGAAAAATTCTTCGAAGAAATCGGCGAGAAAAAATTCCGTGCTGGGCAGGTAATGAAATGGATGCATCAATTTTTTATCACTGATTTTGCTGAAATGACCAATATTTCAGGGAAGTTGCGTGAAAAACTAGAAAGAATTTGTGAAATCAAAGCGCCAGAAGTGGTGCATCGTAACTATTCGAAAGATGGAACTCGTAAGTGGGTATTCCGTGTTGGTGATGGTGCGGGCTCTTTGGTTGAAACGGTATTGATTCCAGCAGAAGATAAAACAGGCTCACGTAAAACACTGTGTATTTCATCACAAGTGGGTTGTGCTTTAGATTGCTCATTCTGTTCAACAGGAAAGCAAGGTTTTCAGCGTGATTTAACCCCTGACGAGATCATTGGACAGTTATGGGTGGCCAACTATTCTTATATGGAAGACGTACCTGTTGCTGAACGTGAGCGCTCGGTGACTAATGTGGTGATGATGGGAATGGGTGAGCCATTACTCAACTATGATGCTGTATTAAGCTCAATGAATATCATGTTAGATGATTTTGCTTATGGCATGTCTAAACGTCGCGTTACATTATCAACCTCAGGTGTTGTACCGAAAATTGACCAATTGGCACAAGATATAGATGTGGCTTTGGCGATTTCTTTACATGCGCCAAATGATGAGTTACGTAATGAATTGGTGCCGATTAATAAAAAATATCCATTAGCACAATTGATTGCTGCATGTCAGCGCTATATTGCCAAAGATGGTAATGAAAGCTCTCGTAAACATGTCACTATTGAATATGTGATGTTGGAAGGGGTGAATGATCATCCTGAACATGCACAACAAATGATTAAGTTACTGAAAAACTTACCAAGTAAAATTAATTTAATTCCATTTAATCCATTTCCGCATGCGCCGTATGGCCGTTCAAGTCGAAATCGTATTATTTCTTTCCAAAAAACTTTGTCTGATGCAGGTTTTGTGTGTACGATTCGTCAGACACGTGGTGATGATATTGATGCTGCGTGTGGGCAGTTGGTCGGGCAAGTGGCAGATCGTACCCGTCGTGCAGAGCAGTGGAAAAAGAAAGTTGCTGAACGTGGTGAGATTATTCGTTCATAAGCTTAAAGATTTGTAGACATACATTTATATCAACAAATAATCAGGGGCTGACTTTGAGAAAATCGATGTATCAAAAAGCAGTTGTAATATTGGCAATTGGTTTATCTGCATTGGTCGTACAGGGTTGTCAAACGACAAATTCAGACACAATAATAAAAAAAGATCCTGAAAAAGCCGTTAAAGTACGTACTCAGCTTGCTGCTGAATATATTCGTACAGGTGATTTAGATGCTGCAAAACGTGCACTAGACCAAGCTTTAGAAACTGATTCACGTGATTCTGCGGCAAATATGATGATGGGTGTCTTACTGCAACAAGAAGGCAGTAAGATCAGTATGGAAAAGGCAGACGGCTATTTTAAGCGTGCAATTTCCAGTGACTCAAAAAATGCACAAGCTCGTAATAATTATGGAACATATTTATTTGTTACTGAGCGCTATAATGACGCGATTGAACAATTGAGCATAGCTGGTGCTGCGCTTGGCTATGATCAGCGTTACAAGGCTTTAGAAAATTTAGGTCGGGTTTACTTAAAAGTGGGTGATGTGGCAAATGCTGAAAAAGCATTCAAACAAGCTTTACAAGTCAATCGCGATTCGATTATTTCTCTGGTAGAGTTATCAGAAATTTTCTATTTGCAACAAAAAAGTGCGCAAGCAAGTCAACTCTATGAGCAATATGTTCGTTTAGTAGGTCAGGACAAACAGGGTGCGAGAGCGCTTTGGATTGGTTTACGTATTGCACGTGCCAATAATGATCAGATGGGAATGCAAGTGTTGGTCAATCAACTGCGTGCATTGTTCCCGGACAGTAAAGAATATCAACGTTATCTGCAATTACAGTACAGTACTGAGGCCGTATGGAAGTAAATCCTAATTCACAGCAACCTACAGGTTCAAACGTAGCATCTAATGGCTTAGGAAATGTTCAACGTCCAGGTGAGTACTTGCGTCAAATTCGAGTCTCCAAAAACCTAGACATTCAAGATGTTGCAAACGAACTAAAAATGCCTGTAAAAACCTTACAAGCATTGGAACAAGATGAATATAAGTCTTTGCCAGAAGCAACCTTTATTAAAGGTTATTATCGTTCATATGCCAAGTTTTTAGGCGTTGATGCAACGGTAGTCATTCAACGCTTTGATGAAATTTATCAAAATGATACTGGGCTTTTGCCAAACCACGCCTTGAACAACTCTCCAATCAAGATTATGGGGAAATTGCCTGGATCAAACAGTGATCGTAATAAAAAATGGTTAAAGCGAATTTTAATTGCCATTGTTGCGCTTGCGGTGATTTGGGCTGTGATTGCTGGAATTCAAAAAATGACATCGGGTAAAAGCGCTGATGTCGATGCCAAACCACAAGCCTCAGAAGTAGAAGTGTTGAATTTAAACAATGCAACTGCGACTTCAGGTGACCAAATGGTATTGAATTTCAGTCATCCAACCTCTGTACATATTGTAGATAGTACAGGAAAAGTTTTGGCGACTGGTCGCCAGTCGGCTGCTTTAACCGTTAATGGCCAATCACCATTCCAAATTCGTCTCGATGATGCAACTGCTGTGTCATTAAGCCTTAATAATGAACAGATTTCATTGTCTCCATATACAGTGAACGGAAAAGCAGAATTCCGTTTGTCACGTTAATGGGCAAGAGTAGATAAGATCATGATTGAGAATCCAATCAAGCGCCGTCCTACACGTAAAATACGTGTGGGTTCAGTGTATGTCGGTGGTGATGCACCGATCAGTATTCAAAGTATGACCAATACTGAAACCTGTGATGTCGATGCAACAGTCGCGCAGATTCAACGCTGTGCAGATGTCGGTGCGGACATTATGCGGGTATCGGTACCGACTATGGAAGCTGCTGAAGCTTTTGGTGAAATTCGTAAACGTGTCACGGTACCATTGGTTGCAGATATTCATTTCGATTATAAAATCGCATTGAAAGTTGCAGACATGGGTGCAGACTGTTTGCGGATCAACCCCGGGAATATTGGTTCTGAAGCCAAGATTCGTGAAGTGGTTGCTGCTGCACGTCATCACGATATTTCTATGCGTATTGGTGTCAATGCTGGATCTTTAGAAAAAGATATCCAAAAGAAATATGGTGAGCCGACAGGTCAGGCATTACTTGAATCTGCAATGCGTCATATCGATATATTGGATCGTTTAAACTTTCACGAGTTTAAAATTTCAGTAAAAGCATCAAATGTATTTTTAACAATGGATGCTTATCGTTTATTATCTGCACAAATTGATAATCCATTACATTTAGGTGTAACGGAAGCTGGGATCTATCGTACGGGTTCTGTGAAATCTGCGATTGCTTTAGGTGGCTTGCTGTTGGATGGCATTGGTGACACCATGCGTATTTCATTGGCGGCTGAGCCTGAAGAAGAAGTAAAAATTGGTTTTGATATTTTAAAATCCCTGAGCCTTCGTTCAAATGGGATTAACTTTATTGCTTGTCCAAGCTGTTCACGTCAGGAATTTAACGTGATCAAAGTGATGCAGGCTTTAGAGGAGCGTTTAGAAGATATTCGTACACCAATGGATGTGTCTGTCATTGGTTGTAAAGTCAACGGTCCGGGTGAAGCAAAAGAAGCTGATATTGGTATAGTCGGTGCAAGTCCGCGCTCACTCGTGTATCGTAATGGTGAAAAGAGTCACTTAATAGATACAAATCAGTTGGTTGATGAAATCGAAAGCATGGTTCGTCAACGTGTTCAAGAGCTTGAAAAAGCTAAAGCTAAAGAGATTATTCGTAGTTCATCATGAGTTCAATTGTCGCAATTAAAGGTTTTAATGACTTTCTCCCATCGCAAACACCTGCGTGGAGACGTCTTGAGCAGCATTTAGCATCGCTTATGGATGCATACGGTTATCAGCAAATCCGTTTGCCGGTGGTTGAACATACCAATCTGTTTAAGCGTTCAATTGGTGATGCAACTGATATCGTTGAAAAAGAAATGTACACTTTTTTCGATAAGGGTAATCCGCCTGAATCTTTAACTTTGCGTCCGGAAGGCACAGCGGGTTGTGTACGTGCAATGTTGGAACATAACTTACTCCGTGGTGCAAATCCTCGTGTTTGGTATGTTGGACCAATGTTCCGCTATGAAAAACCACAAAAAGGTCGTTATCGCCAGTTTCACCAATTTGGTGTAGAAACTTTTGGTGTAGCGACACCTGATCAAGATGCTGAACTGATTCTCATGACTGCGCGTTTATGGAAACGCATGGGTGTTGCAGATAAAGTTCAACTTGAGTTAAATACCTTGGGCGAGTCTGATGAACGTGCAGAGTATCGTGCTGCATTGGTTGAATTTCTTACAGCGCATCACGCTGATTTGGATGAAGATTCGCAACGTCGTTTAACCACCAATCCATTGCGAATTTTAGATTCGAAAGATGCACGAACTCAGCAAATTCTTGAAAATGCACCTAAGTTGCATGATTTCTTAAAAGAAGACAGCTTGAATCATTTTGCTCAATTGCAACAGTATTTAACTGATGCAGGCATTGAGTTTGTCATCAATCAAAAACTAGTCCGTGGTTTAGACTATTACAACAAAACTGTTTTTGAATGGACAACGACACATTTAGGTTCTCAAGGAACGGTGTGTGCGGGTGGTCGTTATGATGGTTTGGTTGGACAGCTGAAAGGTAAGCCTGATCAATCTGTACCAGCAGTTGGTTTTGCCATGGGCATGGAACGTTTATTATTGCTTCTTGAACAAGTTGAAGACAATACACCTGTGCGTGAATGTGAGTTATTCTTGCTATCGGATCCTGCAACACAAGGTCAGGCTTTGGTATTGGCTGAACAAATTCGTGATCAACTTGAAGCTGTAAATAGTACAATTCGTTTGAAAACAGGTTCACAGGGTTCAATGAAGAGTCAAATGAAGAAGGCAGACCAATCGGGTGCCATCTATGCTTTGATCTTTGGTGAGCGTGAGGCTGTAGCGCAGCAAGTTTTAGTCAAAGAACTTGCGACAGCAGAACAATATGAAATTAAGGCCACTGAAATTGTGCCTTTTTTCATTGAAAAATTTTCGTCAAAATAAGCCGATAATCATAAGGAAAAGGGGAGTCAAATGAGTGCAATGACTGATGATGAGCAACTGGATAGTGTGAAGTCATTTTTTAAGAAATATGGCTCGGCTATGGTGACAGGTGTCCTCATTGCATTGATTGCCTTTTTCGGTTGGGAATATTGGCAAAAGAAAACTTTGGCTGAAAATCAAAATGAAACAGCCAAAGTCCAACAATTGATGGATGAAGCGCGAGCAGCTAATGGTGATGCTAAAGTCACTGCTGCCTTAGTCGCGTCAGCAGATAAAATTGTCAAAGACAATCCAGATTCTGTTCATGCAATTCAAGCACAAATTGTCATGGCAAAAGTTGCCTATGATAAAAATGACTATGCATTGGCTGAGCGTGAACTGAAAAAAGTTGAAAATTCTAAAATTAAAGACGCTGGTTTGTTACAAGTTGTAAAAATCAAACTTGCCGATGCACAATTGGCGCAAAAGAAGTTTGATGAAGCCTTGAAAACCTTGTCAGCTGTGAATGATCCTGCTTTTCAGGCAAGTGCTGATGAGTTAAAAGGTGATATTTATGTGGCAAAAAATGACACTGAAAATGCAAAAAAATCGTATCAAGCAGCATGGAATGCGGTCGTTGAGCGTAAACAAGAACGTCAAATTTTACAAATTAAACTCGAAAGTGTTGGCGTATTAGTAGAAGATCCTGATCTTGAACGCCCAATCTTAGCAACACAAGTGGATGAGTCTTAATGGATAGAAATTTTAAAATACCTTTTGCTTTAGCAATCTTATCAATCGCTTTAATCGGCTGTTCAAGTAATAAGACGAAAGAAGTGAAGATTAAGCCAAATCCACTGCCTAAAGTTGCACAAGCTTCGAGTTTGGTTCAAGTATTTTCGACCAGTGTCTCTTCGACCAGCAGTGAAGATGCATTACGTCTACGTTTAGATACAGACAATGGTGTTGTGTTTGCTTTAGATCCAAAAGGTGAAGTGGCTGCCTATAAAGGCAAACAGCGCTTATGGAATGCTAAAGTTACCAAAGATGGCTTAAGTTCTGGTGTTGAAGCAGCAGATGGTGTGGTGATTGTTGGTAATCAAAAAGGGCATGTTTTTGCATTAGACCAAGCGACGGGTGCAACCAAATGGTCTGCGCAATTGTCAGGTGCAATTATCAGTTCTGCTTTGATTCAATCTGGTCGCGTGATTGTGGTTGCAAATGACGGTACGGTTTATGCCTTAGATGTTGCGACAGGTCAGCAAGCGTGGACTTATAAGTTACCAAGCGCTTCATTTAGCTTAAGAGGCCAAGCAACTCCAGTTAGTTTAGATCCACGTACCGTGCTTATCGGCACTTCTACTGGCTATATTTTTGCAATAGATAGCCTTGCAGGTGTACCGCGTTTGCAACGTCGTGTTGCGGTATCTGAAGGTCGTTCTGATATTCAGCGCTTGATTGATGTGGACAGTGAGCCTGTCGTTTCAGGACAATATGTGGTTACGACGAGTTTCCAAGGGCAAGTTACTGTTCTAGATTTGGCTTCACAACGCGTTTTGTGGAGTGAAAATTCAAGCAGTATCAACCGTCCAGAAGTGACCGATGGTAAAGTCATCGTATCGCAAACTGATGGTCAAATTATTGCGTATGACTTGATTACAGGTCAGCAGCTTTGGAAAAATGAGCAACTGCTCAATCGTAACTTAAGTAACCCTGTATTGCTCGGTTCAAATCTTGTTGTGGGTGATTTAGATGGTTATTTACATCAAATTGATCCAAATACAGGAACAACGTTAGGTCGTGCTAAAACCAGTGGTGAAGTACGTACTTTGAGAGTGATTGATAATCAAGTTTATGTTTCGACACGCAAAGGTGCAATGAGTATCTGGCAAAGTCGTTAACAGTTAATCAACAGACACGATTAGGATTCTCTATTTTTTTAGTCTTGTGTTAAAATAGAGCAATCCGTATGAATTCCATACACGGGGTGATTGAAAATCAATACCCCGTGTTTTTATTTTAGGTTTTTCCTATTCTTCTTCCTATACATTTCTGATGTTCAGACCAGTCATACTGGCTGATCTTGAATAAAGGTTATTTTATGAAACCCGTAATTGCGCTCATTGGTCGTCCAAACGTCGGCAAATCAACGTTATTCAACCAGATTACCAAGAGCCGTGATGCACTCGTTGCTGATTTTGCTGGTCTTACCCGAGATCGTAAATATGGTGATGCAACTTATGAAAATAAATCTTTCATTGTCGTTGATACTGGGGGTATCGGTGAAAATGAAGGTGGTATTGACTCATATATGGCAGAGCAATCAAAAACTGCGATTAATGAAGCCGATATCATTGTTTTTGTTGTCGATGCACGTGCTGGTCTATTGGCTTCTGATGAGCAGATTGCCCGTGAGTTGCGTACACTTGGTAAAAAGGTTTACTTGGTTGCCAACAAAGTCGATGGTGTACATGCTGAAGCTGCATTAGTTGAATTTTATAAACTTGGTATGGGTGAACCCTTACAAGTTGCGGCAAGTCATGGTCGTGGTGTTCAACAAATGCTTGAGGATATCTTGGTGGATGTCCCTGAAGATGAAAACCCAGAAGAACACGATAAGGCAACAGGTTTACGCTTAGCAATTATTGGTCGCCCAAATGTCGGTAAATCTACTTTGGTTAACCGTTTGTTAGGTGAAGATCGCGTTGTTGCATTTGACCAACCGGGTACAACCCGTGACTCGATTTATATTCCGTTTGAGCGTGATGGTCGTCAATATACCTTGATCGACACAGCGGGTGTACGTCGTAAAGGTAAAGTTGATGAAATGATTGAGAAATTCTCAATCGTTAAAACCCTCCAAGCGATTAAAGATGCACATGTCATCGTGGTAGTTTTAGATGCACGTGAAGGTGTGGTTGAACAAGACCTACATTTGATCGGTTATGCACTTGAAGCTGGCCGTGCCATGGTGATTGCCATTAACAAATGGGACAACATGACAGAGTATGATCGCAAACAATGTAAATTGGATGTTGATCGTCGTTTTGACTTTATTCCTTGGGCAAAAGTACATTTGATTTCTGCTTTGCATGGAACAGGTGTCGGTGAGATGTATCCAACCATTCACCGTGCTTATGATTCATCACACTTAAAAGTTTCACCTGCAAAATTAACTCAGATTTTGAATGATGCAACTGAAGCACATCAACCGCCAATGATCAGTGGTAAACGTATTAAGATGCGTTATGCCCACATGGGTGGACAAAACCCACCAACGATTGTGATTCATGGTAATAAGGTGGATAAGACACCTGCGGACTACCGTCGTTATTTAGAAAATGTCTTCCGTAAAGTGTATAACCTTGAAGGTACACCAGTTCGCGTTGACTTTAAAACAGCTGAAAATCCATTTGAAGGCCGTAAATCTCAAATTGATGAGCGTGTTGCAGCACGTCGTCGTCGTTATGTACAGAAATTTAAAAAGGCTGAAAAGAAATTTAGAAGCTAAATTTAGCGTTGAACACATCAAAACCCAAAGTGATCTTTGGGTTTTTTTGATTTAAGATAATGAAAAATGTTTGGGAATGGATTGTGAATCGTATTATTCAATTGGATGTTAATTCTATTCAAAATATTCTTCCGACTTACCATTCGAGCGATCGAAAGGGGCAGATCCAAGAACTGAAACAGGCGATCTATCAATATAGAAACCAATTGTTGTCCGATATTTTTTCAGTTGAAATCAGTAACCACTCTTTTGAAAAAACAGATTTTGGTAAACCCTATTTAATTGATTATCCAAAGTTTCACGTGAATCATTCACATAGCCAGCAACATTATGCTTTGGCGAGTAGCCAGCAGATACAAGATTTGGGTGTGGATGTTGAGGATTTAGATCGAAAAGTTCGCTTTGAAGCTTTAGCAAAACATGCTTTTCATCCCCAAGAATATCAAGCTTGGCAAGCGTTAGACTTTGATCCTACTTTTTGGTTTAAGGTGTGGACCACCAAAGAGGCGATTTTAAAAGCATCAGGCCTAGGGATTCGTTTGAGTCTAAATGAGCTAAATACTGGAGTGCATGTGGTGAATGATGGTGGGATCTCTACGCATCCGTTATTGGGCAGCTTTGCCTACCAAAATCTCCAGCTGAGCCGAGTCATGCTGACGGTGGCATGGCGTTCTGAATTATCCTGTAAGGGCTTTGCATTTCCACAGATTCAAATCATTCAACATGGTTGATTAAAGACCGTATAGAAGTTTTCATTCTGCATAACACATAAATCGCAGCAACGTTATTCCGTATTCGATTGTGGTATCTATACGTCTAAGTGCTGAAACTTTCAAGCTTAAGCCACATGTGTTGCAAATCGGCATTGTTTAATAAAACCAGTTAAATGTAAGCTGCTTATCTTTAAATAAAAATAAATAGTACTCGATCACGATCAACAATCTTGCTCGTCGCGTGTACTTTGTAAGCTATATTTTTTACATAAAAATTAGTTTATTTCTCCATGAAATTCTCTATACTTGATAAATTAAATGATAATTAAGTAGCGAAAATACTAATTATTGTGAATTTAAAGCGATGAAAAAGCGATAGGTTAGGATTAATTATATAGTGCGATTTAAATACTTCATCAGCTTAATTTGCATCATATTTTTTTATCCAAATTTTAGTTTTGCTTCAAGTTTAGAAAGTGATCTTGCTGCTTTTAATCTCATTACCAACTACGAGCTTTTATTCTTTGGTGGAATATTTGTCATTCTGATGCAAGCTGGCTTTGCTGTAGTTGAAGGCGGATATGAAAATACCTATAAGTCAATTTCCGCATTATTGGTCAATTATGTTTCAGCAGTTTTAGGAACGCTTATTTTTGGTTTCTTCTGCGCAAAAATTCTCCTTGCAGGCGATCCCAGCTCCGAAAAATATATGAATGGCATGCTGCATGGTTGGCATTGGAATTTATTATTTTTTTATACCCTAATGGCCACCACAATAACCACTGTGGTTGGGCGAGTGATTCCGAGTAAAGTTCCCTTATTTGTCAACTGGATAACCGGTTTAATGATCGCAGGTGTGATCTTTCCTTTCTTTAGTAGCTGGACTTGGGGAAATATCTTATTCGGTAAGGGCTGGTTAAAAGAGTTAGGATTTATTGATTTTGCGGGTTCAACAGTGGTGCATTCCACCGCAGCATGGATTGTGTTGGCGGGCTACTTAACTTTAAAACCTCAAGACCGACAAGAAATCTTAAAAAAAGACTTAATCTTTGAAGATTATAAAATCTTATCTTTGGCATTGGCTGGCTTTATTCTTTGGCTGGCATGGTCAGGTCTAAATGTAGTTTATATCTCAGCACTCTATGCGGATATTGGAGTCATTGTCGTCAATGCCTTTGCTGCACTCTTTGGGGCAATGATTGCCCCCTTGATTTTTTCCTTGGTACTCAACAATAAAATTATTTCATGGGTTGAAATGATTAAAGGTGCTTTGGGTGGCTTGGTGGCGATCACGGCAAGTTGTGGTTTAGTGAATTTGTCATCGGCATTGATTATTGGCTTGGTTTCTGGATTATTCACAATCTATTTACCCCGTTTATTGACCTATTGGATTGATTCTAAGCATATTCGTGAAGTTGTTGTGGTACATGGTATTTGTGGAGCATGGGGCACACTGGCTGTTTCTTTGACAGATAACCCCGTGATTAATTTAGCCAACAAGGCCAGTGTTATCGATCAAAGTATTGGGATTGCGGTAAATTTTGTGTGGAGTTTTGGCGTTGCATTCTTAGTATTTAAACTGATTTGTAAGCTGCGTAATGCATACTCAATTAAGTCATTAAAAAATTGAGAACTTAAAAGCTTTGAAAAAAGCAAAGCACTAAAAAAAGCGACATAAAGTCGCTTTTTTCATATTTAAGTTCTGTATTAAAAGTTAGGCAACACTTTCAGGTGTCGCACGCCATAAACTTTCCAGATCATAAAATTTACGTGCTGTTGGTAGCATCACATGTACGACTACAAATCCTAAATCGATAAGGATCCATTCAGCGTCTCGTTCACCTTCAACACCAATTGGGCGAAAGCCTGCTTTACGTGCTTCTTCAGCAACATTGTCAGCAAGTGCTTTAACATGGCGTGTTGATGTCCCGCTCGCGATGACAATTGCATCTGAAACGTTGCTAATAGCGCTGACATCAAGTTGAATAATATCTTTGGCTTTTACATCAAGTAGAGCTTCTTGTACGACTTTTAAACAAGTCTGTACGTCTTGATTTTGAGTGTTCATTGCAAGTTCGTGAGAATTAGAAGCGCTGGGCGATGGTTCTAAATTCATATAAGGTATATTTTCCAGAAAATATCTCATCTTCTAATATAGCGCTTTTGTCTAAAAAATACAAATTATACAATGCAACCGTTTACCTAAGTAAACACCTATTTAATAGCTATGGTTGTTTGAAAAATATTTTTCTTTCCATGCAAATGACTGATTTGAATGCGATTGTGGCTTGTATTCTGCTGCAATAAAGCCCGTATAGGCGCTTTGTTTTAACCATGAAAAAATTGCAGAATAATCAATTTGTGCGGTATCTGGTTCGTGACGTCCTGGGCAGTCAGCAAATTGGATATGCCCAATCCAATCAATATTTTCTTGTAAGGCTGCCAGTACATCTTCGCCCATCATCGCCATGTGGTAACAGTCAAATTGCATTTTTAATGCAGGATGCTGTACTGCTTCTAACATTTCTTGGCCTTGTGCAATATTTTGAACCAAGAAACGTGGCATGTCTGTACCATTGATCATTTCAAATACAGGCTGAATATCACGATTAGAGAGCAGATGACAAGCCAGTTTTAAATTGTTTGCCAAGGTGTTTAAACAGGGGAGTAAGTCGGCATCTTGTGGTTGTTTACCTGCCAAAATATTGACGTTTGGAACATTGAGCGCTTCTGCATATTCAATTGCAAGTTCCAAGGCTTGATGAAATGCCAGTTCTTGACCAGGCACACCAGCAAGTCCGTTTCCACCTTGTAGCAAGTCACCAGCGGGAACGTTGATCAGGCAAAGGCTTAGATCATATTGTTCAAGTTGCGCTTGAATCTCTTCAATGCTTAATTCATACGGAAATTGAATTTCTACATTGTGGAAGCCATGAAGATGTGCCAAAGCAAAGCGTTCAATGAGCGGCACTTCAGTAAAAATCAAGGATAGGTTTACTGCGAGTTTAGTCATAAGAACGCTCCTTGCTATATTTGGACTCTCATCTTCAATGTAGTAGGCAATAGATTATTTTTCAACTTATTTATGTGTAGTTCCGTGTATTTTAACCCGATTTATTTTCTACTTGATGAATGACTGTGGCTAAATCCGACTCAGCAAATCCGTTGTTTTGATGGCTTTGTAATTGCCCAAGTGCACGTTGAGCCACAGGAATTTCTAAATAAAATTTTTGTGCAAGTTGAATGGCATTATTTAAGTCTTTAGAAAGCGTTTGTACCTTCCATTGTACTGGTTCAAAAGTATGTGTTGCCATGCGTGGGGCTAAAATTTGGAAAGGTTTTGAGTCGGCAAAACCACCAGCCAAAGCCGGCGCCAATAGGGTTGTATCTACACCTGCTTTACTGGCAAGCGCAACAGCTTCCGCGATCAAGGTGCTATTGGCAGCAACGATAAGTTGGTTACAGATTTTAGTGGCTTGTCCAGTACCTGTTTCACCCATACGTGTGACACGCTGTGACAGGATATTGTAAACGAGGCTCAGTGCTTGGATCACCTCAGCATTGCCCCCAGCAAAAATAACCAGCGTGCCATTTTCGGCGCCTGCAGTTCCACCTGAAACAGGTGAGTCAATCCAAATCACCTGTTTTGTTGTTGCGCTTTCAGCCAGCTGCTTGGTTTTATCCACAGATAAACTGGAGAAATCCACAATCACTTGCTTGGCTTGTAAATAGGGCTCAATGTGCTCATAGACTAGCTGTACAGCTTTATCATCAGCAAGGCAGCTGAGAATAATCGGATATTCTGCAATATTCTCAAGCTGTAATGGGTGAGCACCTAGATCAATAAGGGCGTCACAAGCAGATGCTGTTCTGTTCCAGACAGCGACATGCAAGCCTGCTTGGATTAATCGGGTTGCCATACGGCTACCCATTAATCCCATCCCTAAAAATGCAATTTTACTGTTACGATCAAAATTCATTTTATAACTCAAAAAGCTTTCAAAAAGGGTTTGTTGACATTTCATAAATTGCTTGCGTTGTAGGCTAAAATTGAGCAGGCAAGGCATGAAACGAAGAGAATAGCGAGACTATTTTCGAGTTTCATAACGAAGGCTGAGATAATTTTAGTCACAACCTGAGCAAGAACAAAGTATTGCTTTGTTCGCGGCGCAAGGCGAAGCCGGGGACAAGAGTGTTTTTTGCTATTATGTGGTTAGCTTGTGAAACAATATTATTTGTCATTTAGAAAGACTAAATTTCGTATCAGCTAAAAACACTCGTAGTCGCAAATATAGATGAATTGTTAACAGACCCTTAAGTTTTAGATTATTTATATTGGCGCGGTAAAAATTTTAATTCAGGATTTTTATCCTTTTTACGTGCAATTTGACTATTTTTACCCAAGAGTAATTTTAACTGCCAAATCTTCTCTAAACGTAAAGATTTCTGGGGTTGATGTTCCATAGCATCTAAAACACGTTTAGCCGCCATCAGCGCATCTGGCGAGCGTTGCAGCATCTCTTCTGCAATGGCTTGAGCTTTTGCCAACGGTGAGTCGTCTACATGCGTCACCAAACCAATGTCTTTGGCATAATTGCCATCAAAAATACGTGCAGTGAGGGTAAGCTCTTTGGCTAAATCAATACCAATCACGCCCTTAATTGAACGGGTTAAGCCCATGTCAGGCACAAGCCCCCAACGGCTTTCCATGATTGACATTTTAGTCTCTGGGTGTGCAATACGAATATCTGCAGCCAATGCAAGTTGCATCCCTGCACCAAAGCAGAAACCTTCAATTGCTGCAATGACAGGGACAGGCAGTTCTTGCCAGATCAAAAATGCTTTTTGGAATAGGCTTTGACCAGGTTTAATCAGTTCCCAAGCAGCAAAGGCTGTATTTTTTGGACTATTTAAGTCAGCAAGGTCAATACCTGCACTAAATACATTGGCTTCACCCGTTAGAATCACCACACGAATACTGCGGTCTTTTTTAATCTGTTGTGCGACGCTTACCAGTTCACGGAGTAAAGCAAAACTCATGGCATTGCGTTTATCTGGACGATTTAATGAAACTGTTGCGATACCATTGTTTTTTTCTATATGTAGTAGTGCCATGATCTTGACTCATTTTTTCCTTGGTCATCAGCATAGCATGTGAATTGAATAGTTACATGACAGTAGAGTCACCGAAACTGTGTTGATGTGCCAATTGGGTAGTAAAGCCAAAACAGGATTGCAATAGTGACTTGTATCATTTTATTGGATCTTTAATAAGATGATTGCAATAAAAAGATTGTTCTAATTCATGCTGTTTTAAAGAAACAATAAAAACCATACGCAGGATAAAACCCAGAGTCAATTTGGGTTTTATCCTGCGGGTTTAAAAACAGCTTAAAACGCGATAAGAAAAGCGTTTATAGCGCTGAATCGGCTAGAACTGCGCTGTATTTATGAAGCGGGTAAAATCTGCTGTGCAGCTGTTTCAACTTCATGAATCGCCAATTGAAGTTCATCAAAGCGTTTCATCACGTCTTGGATAAAGGCTTCATCTGCTTTACGGCGCTCTTTGCGTAGCATGGAAATAAATTGTTCAAAATCACCCGTAATGCGTTGCAATTTTGGTGTGCCGACATAACGGGTAGCGCCATATAAGCGATGTAACACATGTTCTAATTGCGGGAAGTCCTCAAGCTCAATGAGTTGCTCAATTTCAGCCAACTCCGTTGGGAAGCTGTCGACTAGCATTTTTAACAAATCTTGTGCGAGATCTTCTTTATTGGCCGCTAAAGCAAGGCTTTGTTTCCAATCTAGAATATAAGAGTCCAGCGCTTCGATATATACTGTATTTTCGATAGGCTGTTGATGTTGAATAAATTTATCGCTTGTCCAATTGGTGAGAATTTGAATAATTTGTTCAATCTGGATCGGCTTGGTTACATAGTCATCCATACCCACTTTGAGTAATTTTTGTTTTTCATCAGCCAATGCATGTGCTGTTAACGCAATAATCGGCATCCGCATACCATCTAAGGTAGATTCCAGCGAGCGAATTGCCCGTGTGGTATCAATCCCAGACATGACTGGCATTTGAATATCCATAAAGATAAGATCAAATGGTTTTGCACCTTGTTCAACCCCTTGCTGAATAATGGTTAAGGCTTCTTGACCGCTGAGTGCCTTGGTGGTTTTTACATTTAGCTCGCCTAATAGCGCTTCTAGTACGATCAAATTCGGTAAATGATCATCTACTGCTAAAACGTGTAAATCTTGCCCTTTAAAGTCTTTATGATGTTCTTGTTCAAAAACAGGCTGATTACTTAATAGTTGAATCACTGAACTACGGCTCAGTGGTTGATACAATGGACGCGCTTTATATTCAGTCAACATATTTGGATCAAGTGACATTTGATAGCCATATACCGCCAAATGACCTTGATAACGACCACGAATTTCTTTAAGTAAGGCTTCAGTATCTCCACTGTGATCAACGATCAACCAAGTATTTTCAGTATTTTTTTCTAAGCTATTTAGGCGGCTAAACAGATCTAAAATTGATTGCGCTTCTGTATGCTGGACTTGATAGTCTTCTAAGTAATGACGTAATACATTGGCGGTTGCAGGGTGTGCCAAGAAAGATACCACATTTAAGTTTTTAAATGATGGATGAACAATTTCTTCATCTTCATTTACCGTTAACATGGCAGTAAACCAGAAGGTTGAACCTTTTTCTGTTGGTGCACGTTCTTGGTTATCTTCAAAGCCAATTTGACCATGCATCAAATGTACAAGTTGCTTAGAAATAGCTAAACCGAGTCCTGTACCACCGAATTGGCGAGTGACAGAAGCATCACCTTGAGAGAATGATTCAAATAGTCGTTTACGATCGGTACCACTTAAGCCAATACCACTGTCTTGTACACTAAAGTGCAGCAAACATTGCCCGATATCATCATGTTCCATACGCGCACGAACAATAATTTCACCATCAGGGGTGAATTTAATCGCATTGGAAATAAGATTGGTCAGCACCTGTTTAAAGCGTAAGGCATCACCAATGACATGTTTAGGCACATTGTCTGCGAAATAGAATGCCATCTCGATATGTTTTTGTGCTGCCAATGGCGAGAGCATGTCCATCACATCGAAAATTGCTTCTTCAAGATCAAAAGGTGCAGTTTCGAGTTCTAATTTACCTGCATCAATTTTCGAGAAATCGAGTACATCATTAATCAATGCCAATAAATGTGCAGAAGACTTACGGATGGTCTGTAAATATAAACTTTGATCATTGCTTAAATTGTCTTGGCGCAACATCAAATGAATAAAGCCATCAATACTATTTAATGGGGTACGTAATTCATGACTGATATTGGCAAGGAAGACCGACTTCGCCTGATTGGATGAAATCGCCTGATCACGGGCTTGTTTATAGGTAATGTTCTGGACTTCTAAGGTGTCTAATGTACGGCGTAAATCATCTTCCGTTTGTTCAGTATGTTCTTTTAGTTCAAGGAAACTGAAATGTAGCCGTTTCACCACATTGGCAATATCACGCTGTAATAAGCGCAGTTCCCCAGTACTGTTGATCACCATATGTTGATCAAGCGTATCTGCATTTAAGCGTTGCAATTGCATCCGAATTTCGTACATCGGTGCAATCCAGCGTCTTGAATAGAAGTTTAGACACAATAGAAGCAACAGTAGCGTTAATAAGGCAGTCGTAATCAATACGATCATGACGCGATAATGTGAAATTTCTAAAGGTTGATTATCAAGTTCAATCACCAACCACATATTTTCAGCAGATTTGCTGGGGTTAAGTTTAATCCCATAAATATTGTTGTACTTATTTTGAATTGGTCCAAAGAAAGTGCCTGATTTTGGAATTTTTGGCCAAGCACGTTGATTTTGGTAGCCTACACTTAAATGATTGACGTTATTTTCATCTAAAATCGCTGCGCTGAGTAAATGCTTTTCGTTAAACATTTTTTGTAAAATGCTTTCAGCTTTGGCGTGTTGAATTGGATCCTGTTCCATGACTGCGGTGAGTTGCTCAGCAGTATATTGGTAACGGCTCAATATCGCGATGGCTTGGAAGCGCTGTTTAGACTTGGCCGCAGCTGATGTTTCAGAAAGAACCAGTGCTGTTCCAACACATGCCAAAATCATAATTGGCACGAAAATTAACGCAATAAGTTGACCATAAGCGTGATTGAGTTTTAAGCGTTTAAAGAGTTTTTTATTGAAATTCGACATTGTTCCAGCAACTCATTGCCCATGGCAAAGATATTAACATGCTTTAATCATCCTGCATGACAATATGACTAAAAATCTTGTGAATTGAAAACGAGTTATGCTGTTTTATAGATAACTTTATCATTTCTAATTCTAAGTAAAGTTTATTTTTTTATATGTATTTAATTTTATTCAATAAAGAAAATCATGCTCCTACTTGGGTGTGTTGATATATATGAATTTAGTTTGATCATTCCAAGCAAAATGAAACGGAAAGATGTGCAGTATGTTTCTTTTTTTCATACAATATGCCCACCTCGATATAGGTGCAACCGATGAGTCACACACAACCTGATTTCTTAGCCGACGAATTTTTGTTAGATCACTATGTAGGAAAAACTCCTCTGGTGCGTTTACAACGTTTGGCAAGTCATACTCAAGCAACAGTATTGGCAAAGCTAGAAGGCAATAATCCTGCTGGTTCTGTTAAAGATCGTCCTGCATATAACATGATCATGAAAGCTGAACAGCGTGGTCAAATTAAGCCGGGTGATACGTTGATCGAGGCGACGAGTGGAAATACTGGGATTGCGTTGGCAATGGTCGCCGCAATGCGTGGTTATAAAATGAAATTGATCATGCCTGGGAACTCTAGCCAAGAACGTAAAGATGCGATGCGTGCCTATGGCGCTGAATTGATCGAAGCAACCAATATGGAAGTTGCGCGTGATATGGCTTTGCAAATGCAAAGTGAAGGCCAAGGTTTAGTCTTAAATCAGTTTGGCAACCCAGACAATGTGGAAGCACACTACCTGACTACAGGCCCTGAAATTTGGCAACAAACCGCAGGAAAAATCACCCATTTCGTGAGCTCTATGGGCACAACGGGCACGATCATGGGGATCTCTAAATATTTAAAAGAACAAAATCCAGATATTCAAATTATCGGATTACAACCTTCAGAAGGTTCAAATATTGCGGGTATTCGTCGTTGGCCACAAGAATACTTACCGACTATTTTTGATCCAAGCCGTGTCGATCAGATCATGGATATTCCGCAAATTGAAGCAGAAAAAACCGCACGCCGTTTAGCACGTCAAGAAGGCATTAGTGCTGGGACTTCTTCAGGTGGTGCTGTATGGGCATCGGTTAAAATTGCTGAAGAAAATCCAGACGCAGTGATTGTCTGTATTGTCTGTGACAGAGGTGATCGTTATCTTTCTACAGGTTTGTTCTCTGTTGAGGATCAAGAATAGTTGCTTCGAAGTCATAAATTGCTTCATGATGGCAAACTTGAGTATTGAGTAAAGCTTTTATGCGTCTTCCAGTTTTAGTTTTTGATATCGAAACCCTGACCGATCTTAAGTCTGGGGCGCATTTATATGGCTTGGATTTACCACAGGACGATTTAGAACAGGCGTTGGCAAAACTACGCCGTCAAGAATCGGGGATGGATTTTCAGCGCTTGGCTTTACATGAAATTGTTTGTATTTCGGGATTGTGGATTGATGAAAATGGTGTGATGAAACTGTTTTCATTTAGTCGAGAGCACTATACTGAAACTGAAATTTTACAAAAATTTTTATCTATCTTTGATAAAAGACATCCAACACTCGTGAGCTGGAATGGCTCACAGTTTGATTTGCCTGTGATTTTATTCCGCGCCATGTATCATGGACTATCTGCGCCAAGTTTGTTCGATCAAGGTGAGATTGACACACAAAAAAGGTATAATAACTATCAGAACAGATACCACAACCGTCATGTTGACTTAATGGATGTCATGGCGATGTTTAATGGACGTCATTTCCAGAAATTGGATGATGTTGCACATTTATTGGGTTATCCCGGTAAACGTGGTATTTCAGGTTATTTTGTTCCCGAATATGTGAATACACAGCAATGGTTGAAACTCACCAGCTATTGCGAAGGTGATGTTTTAAATACATGGTTGATTTTCTTAAGATGGGCTTTGCTTAAAGGTCAGATTTCTTTGCAAGATCACCGTTTATGGATTCAAGCCTCTATTCATTATTTGCAAGGACAAACTCAACAACATGAGTTTTTAAATGTTTGGCGTGAAACCTCACAACGAACTGAATTTACTCAAGCAGATTTTTCCTCCACACCCGATTAGGTATCCCTTTGAAACATAGAGCCAAACCTCGACCATCTCAGCTTCCACAATATATTTTTAAAGTTGAAAGATTGTCACACGAAGGGCGAGGGATTGCGCATTATGGTACAGAACTCAATCATCCAAGTGAAAAGCAGGGTAAAAAAGTTTTTATTCGCTATGCACTGCCTGGTGAAATCGTAAAAGCTCAAGTGACGCGTCAAGTATCCAAACTTGAAGAAGCGGACAGTATTGAATTACTCAGTGAGCCAAATCCACATCGTATTCAACCGATCTGCCCACATTTTGGTACTTGCGGTGGATGTAATATGCAACATATTCATCCAGATGAGCAAATTCGCTTAAAACAAGATGTTTTAAAGTCACATCTCAGCCACTTTGCGGGTTTAGTGCCTGAACAGTGGTTAGCGCCATTGCGTTCAACACGTACCGACTATCGACATAAAGCCCGAATAGGGGTGCGTTATTTAGCTAAACAAAATAAATTACTGATGGGTTTTCGTGAAGCACAGAGCAACCACTTAACTGCAATTGAAACCTGTAAAATTTTAGATATTGAATTAGATCAGGCCTTACCGGAAATCAAGGCATTACTCGAAAGTCTAAAAGGCAAAAGCAGCATTGGTCATATAGAATTAGCCAAAGGCGATAGCGAAATTTCATTATTGGTTCGCCATACTGAAAAATTAAAAGCCCATGATGTCAACCTATTGCAACAATATGCGTTACAGAAACAGTGGCAGTTGTATTTGCAACCTGCGGGTGTGGAAAGTGTACAACGTCTAGATGATGCTCAGGCAGACATGCATTTGCATTACCGTTTAAAAGATTTTGATATTGAGTTTGCGTTTAATCCAACAGATTTTACCCAAGTGAATCCCACTGTAAATCCGCAGATGGTTAATCTGGCATGTGATTTGCTTGAGTTGAAAGCAGGTGAAACTGTTTTGGATTTATTTTGTGGATTGGGGAATTTTTCTCTGCCGCTCGCTAAACGTGTGGGTGCTACAGGAAAAGTCATTGCTGTTGAAGGTAGCGAAGCGATGGTGAAGCGTGGTACAGAAAATGCACTGAACAATCGCATAAGCAATGTTAAATTCTATTCACAAGATTTAACAAAAGACTTTTCGCATTATTCTTGGGCAAATCAAGGATTTGATGCATTATTGATTGACCCTCCTCGTGCGGGTGCAGAACAAGTTATGCATTATTTGCCCAAATTTGGTGCGCAAAGAATCGTTTATGTGTCGTGTAATCCCGCAACATTGGCGAGAGATGCTGGAATTTTGGTACAACATGGTTATCAGCTCACTAAAGCAGGTGTGATGGACATGTTTACGCACACAGGGCATGTAGAATCGATTGCTTTGTTTGAAAAGAAATTAGAGATAAACGATTTATAATGAAATATAGAGTTAGAGGAGTAGGGTATGGTCACAGTACGTGAGCAACTTCCTGATCAGCTCAATGAGCTATCAGAGGAAGCGACTGTAGAACATGCCGATGAAGCGCAACAGGCTCTAGCAACTTGGCTAGATCGAGTGCGTGGAATTTTAGACGGTGCTGAACTTAAGCAGTTAGAAGAAGTCGCGCAATTAGTATTACAAAAAGAATTGGCGACCACAGTAAATTCCAGAACCAATACCTTTGCAACAGGCATTGGAATGGCCGATATCCTTGCGCATTTACACGTCGATGAAGATACGCTGGCAGCAGCTGTGCTTTATCGTAGTGTGCGTGAAGATCTCACGACTTTAGAGGAAATACAGCAACAATGCGGTGAGCAGGTTTACAACCTTGTCAAAGGCACTTTGGCGATGGGTAAACTTTCTGAACTGATTGAAAAGAATAAACGTTTAGAAGATCACTTTAATAATAATCAGCGTGAACATCTGACAGGCATCTATAAGATGTTGATTTCTGTGACAGAAGATGTTCGAGTGGTCTTGATTAAACTGGCTGAACGGACCTTTGCTTTACGTGAATTGGCGCATTCTTCAAAAGAACGTCAAGAGCGTGTTGCACGAGAAATTCTCACCATCTATTCACCTTTGGCGCATCGTTTAGGCATTGCCCAATTAAAATGGGAACTCGAAGATCTTGCTTTCCGTTATTTGGCACCAGAACGTTATAAAGAGATTGCTTCTTTACTCAATGAAAAGCGTCTAGAGCGTGAGCAATATATTCAGTTTGTGGTGGATAAACTCAAGAATGAGCTGGCTGGGCATGATATCGAGGCCGAGATTTCAGGTCGGGTAAAACATATTTATTCGATCTACCGCAAAATGAAGAGTAAAAATCTGAGTTTTGATCAGCTTTATGATATTCGCGCGTTACGCGTCTTGGTTAAATCTGTCGCAGAGTGTTATCACGCTTTAGGCATTGTGCATCAAATTTGGCGTCATATTCCTCATCAGTTTGATGATTATATTACTAACCCCAAAGCCAATGGTTATCGCTCTTTACATACTGCGGTGATTGCAGAAAATAAATCTTTGGAAATCCAGATCCGAACCAAAGAAATGCATGAAGAAGCAGAGTTGGGCGTGTGTTCACACTTTAATTATAAAGAAGGCTCGAAAACCACTGACTATTCATTTAATCATCGTTTGCATTCTTTACGTGCAGTGCTTGAACATTATCAAGAACGTACCGAAACCAGTGCGCATCCCAATGAAGATGAAACAGAAGATTTTGAACAAATTCAAGATTTTGAAGGTTTTGAAAAAATCTATGTGTTTAGTCGTGATGGGGATATTAAAGAACTACCACGCGGATCGACGGTGCTTGATTTTGCTTATCATGTGCATACCGAGGTCGGCAATAAGTGCTATGCATCACGTGTCAACCAACGCTACGTGCCGTTAACCTATACCTTAAAAACAGGTGAACAGGTTGAGATTTTAACCAAGAAAGATCGTGAACCCAATCGTGATTGGTTGGTTAACTCTTTGGGTTATATTAAAACAGCGCGTGCGCGTGACAAGTTGCGCCACTGGTTTAGACAACAAGATCGCAGTAAAAATTTGGAAGTTGGGCGTGAGCTACTCAATAAAGAACTTTCACGTTTAGCGATTCACCCGAAAAGTATTGATTTAAGTGATTATTGTAATCATTTCAATGTGAAAACTGGGGATGACATCTTGGTGTCATTGGTGAGTGGGGAAATTAGCCTGCATGCCTTGATCAATCAAGTCAATCGCCACATGCACTTAGATCAGGATGAACCAGAGCTGGTTTTAAAACCAACATTAAATCCACGCGCAAGTCATACCTTGTCGGCGCATGGAATTTTAATTGATGGTTTGGACAATGTTGAATTACATATTGCACAATGTTGTCAGCCCGTTCATGGTGAATCGATTGCTGGATATATCACATTGAATCGTGGTGTTAGTATTCACAAGGTTGCATGCCCAGATTATATGCGCATGATCAAGTTAGAACCTGATCGTGCGGTTGAAGCAGATTGGGAAATGCAACCGACACGTGGGCAAAGTGTGCAAATTGTGGTGGAAGCGTATGATCGCCGTGGTTTGTTAAAAGATTTGACCCAAGTGATTTTTTCAGATCAGATCAATATCCGTCAGGTGAATACGATTTCTGAAGCAGATGGTATTGCCAATATGAAATTGTTGATTGAAGTTAAAGGTTTGGCGCAATTGTCTCGCCTCTTAGCAAGATTGGAACAACAGCCTGGCATTATTAGTGCTCGACGTTTGGTTCAAGGTAATTAAGCTATGTTGGCTTGATCAGATTTTATGATTTGAACAATAAAAAACTCGCGAAATGCGAGTTTTTTATTATCTAATATAATGGTTTGCTTTATATAATTGATTTATAAAAAGAAAATTGGTCTCTATTGGGTTGGTTTTTACAGTATTAAAGCTTAGGTTTTAGATTTTCTCGTGAGTATTAAATTGCTCAAGCGATTGATAAATTGAGGGCTAATAGCAGAAAGTGTAAACATTACTTTGGTTTTTAACCCGACTGGGCGATGTGTAGCCGTGAAAAGTGAGCCTTTGGCTTTAACCTGTGCAAACACTTGTTCGGCAACATCTTGGGGCGTGAGACTGACTCCAATATTTTGAATCGCGCCTGCATCCATGTCTGTCACCATCGCTGTTTGGACAAAAAGCGGCATCACATCCAGTACGCGAATACCATATTTTTGCCATTCGATATCTAATCCTTCTGTAATACCGCGTACGGCAAATTTACTGGCAGAATAAGAGACTAAATCTGCTTGTCCATAAATGGCTGATGCTGAGGAAAGATTGATGATACGCGCAAATTTCGCTTGTTTTAGATAGGGAAGTGCGGCATGACAGCCATTTAAAACGCCATTGACATTGATATTGATTGTGCGGTGATGGTCACTAATCTGAGTTTTTTCAAAATCTCCAGAATAAAGAATCCCAGCATTATTGACTAAAATGTTGAGGCCATTTGCCCATTGAGAAAATTCTTTAAGTGCGGTTTGCCATTGTGCATAATCGCTCACATCTAATTTGCCCGCTTTGGCATTGTCACCCAATTGATCTGCTAAAATTTGAGCCTGCGCTTCATTGATATCATAAATACCAACTTGATAACCTTGTTGGTAGAATAGACGTGCAATCGCAGCCCCAATCCCTTGCGCAGCACCACTAATGAATATGCTTTGACTCATTGCAGCATCCTTTTTAGTTTATTTTGATTGCAAAGAGTTGAACATAAAATATGCATAACAACAAGTGTTGTGCAGTCATTTGTTATTGATCTTAAAGGACATAAAATGCAACAGCTATTCGCCATCATGAAACAATTACGTGCAGAATGCCCTTGGGATCGTGAACAGACACCTGAAAGTTTAACGCACTATGCGATTGAAGAAGCATATGAAGTGGAAGAAGCAGTACGTTCTGGTGATATAGATGAAATTAAAAATGAATTAGGTGATTTATTGCTACAAGTGGTTTTTCAATCACAGATGTACAGTGAGCAGGGGGCTTTTGATTTTAACGATGTTGTCGATGTACTTTGTCAAAAATTGATCCGACGCCATCCACATGTTTTCCAAAAACAACAATTTGATAATTTAACCCCTGAACAAGTGTCGGTGTTGTGGCAGGAAATTAAACAACAAGAAAAACAGGGCAAAGCTCAATCTCGATTAGATGCGGTAAAACATGGTCCCGCTTTATCTCAGGCAGAAAACATTCAAAAAAATGTCGCAAAAGTAGGCTTTGATTTTCCTGATGTGGCGCAGGCCTACGATAAAGTCAAAGAAGAACTGGCAGAGTTTGAAGAGGCGCTGCAATCGGAAAAACCTGATGAAATTATGGATGAATTTGGTGATTGTTTATTTTCTTTAATCAATGTAGGGCGTAAACTAGGCATTTCAAGTGAGATGGCTCTGTTAGGAACCATTTATAAATTTAAATCTCGCTTTGCTTATATTGAAGATCAAATCAACTTTAAAAATAAAAGATTAGAAGATGTGTCTTTAGAGGAAATGGATCTGCTTTGGGATCAGGCAAAGCAACAATTAAAATCACAGGTTAGCAATGAGTAATCAGTACTTTTATTTTAATCATATAGTAAATCTAATTAAATTGTTTTTCTTATTGGTGCTTTTGAGTTGCTCCTTGAGCTTGTATGCACAACAGTTTGATCAAGCTTATCTCAACTGGAAAGCACAACAACAGGCCCATGATGCACAATTAAAAAAAGTCGATGATCAATACTATCTTTCGCGACCGAATAGCCAAACATCACCATCGAATAGCAATCACAAAGGCCCATCATCACCTACTCAATCTTTAAACAGCTCAGCTTTAAAAGTCAGTTTAAACTCTGCAAGTGTCGAGCAATTACAACAGCTCACGGGTGTGGGAGCAAAGAAAGCACAGGCGATTATTGCTTATCGCAATCAGAATGGCGGATTTAAAAGTATTGATGACTTAAAAAAGGTTAAAGGGATTGGCGAGAAACTTTTTGAGCAGAATAGGGCACGACTGAGTTTATGATGGGTTTAGGGGCGTGTAGATCGACGAATTATCAATAGTCCATAAATTCAAGTGAAGTTTGCGAGAATCAAATTGCCCTTTAGCTGTGTAAGCGATATCATTAGCACAATTATGATTTTTACGTCCTGACGTAGGAGACAGTGTCTTTTGCAAACTTTGCGTGCGTCAAAGTGTGGGTTATCCACCGCTCAATTACCTTCCTCCATTTTAGATGTTATTGATTCTTTAACTAAAGCTGGCTATGAAGCTTATATAGTCGGTGGTGGTGTACGTGATTTAATGCTTGGCTTAAATCCGAAAGACTACGATGCTGTGACCAATGCAACACCTTCACAGGTGAAAGAGGTATTTGGTCGTCGTTGCCGAATTATTGGGCGACGTTTTGAATTGGCACATGTGTATTCAGGTCGTGAATTGATTGAGGTGGCGACATTCCGTGCCCCACCGAAAAAAGCCATTACCTCTGCACAAGGGATGATTTTACGTGACAACAATTGGGGAACAATAGAGCAAGATTTTGCTCGACGTGATTTTTCCATTAATGCCATGTATTACCAACCTCGAAAAGGGGAAGTGCTCGATTTTTGTAATGCTATTGATGATATAAAAACCAAAACTTTAAGACTATTGGGTGATCCAGCACTTCGTTTTGAAGAAGATCCAGTACGGATGTTGCGTACATTACGTTTTGCTGCGAAGTTAAATTTTAGTATAGATCCTAAAATATTAGACGTTTTTACCCAAGAAATGACACAATTGCTGCGTGATGTTTCTCCGCATCGTTTATATGATGAGTCGCAAAAATTATTCACCATGGGGCATTTGCATCGTGTGATGCCGATGTTGATTGAATTTGGTATTTGGAAGCAATTATTTGCTGATATTAGCCCTGAGATTACCCAATTTATAGAGCGCGCAGCGAAAAATACTGATCAACGGATTCAAATGGGTAAAACCATTAATCCTGCATTTTTCTATGCGGTATTGCTTTGGAATAATTTCTTAGCGCGTTGTGATTTCTACCATGCTAAAGGTGTGGTTGCTGCAGAAGCACGAGCTCAAGCAGGCTTAGATGTGTTAAAACGTCAAGCGACACGAACCATTATTCCTCGTTTTGCCGAAACCTTTATTCGTGAAGTCTGGGAAATGCAAAGTCGTTTGCTCAACCCGAAACCACAACAGATTGAAGCGCTTTCGGGTCATGCACGTTTCCGTGCAGGATTTGATTTCTTGCTGTTGAGAGAGAAGTCAGGTGATGCTTCTACCAATGGCATGGGTGCATGGTGGGAAGCTTACCAAGACATGTCGACTGATGAGAAAGAACGTGCAATTGGCAGTTATAATCGTCAGCGTGCCAAAAGTCGTAAGAAACTTGCTGAAGTTGCCCCTGTTGAAGATGTAAAAGCAACAGCTTCCACGCAAATTGAACCATTGGTGAAAGAACAAGAATCTCGTAGCCGTCGTTCACGGGCTAAACCAAACTCAGCATCATCTCAAGATTTTAGAAGTAGAAGTGATGCTCGAACGGCAGTAAACAAAGGCGAGATTACAGCGGATCATCCAATCACCAAGCGTAGACGCGTACAACGTGATTTAAGCAGTGTGATTTTTGGACCGACCCAATCATGATTAAAACCTATATTGGTTTAGGCAGTAATTTAGGTGATTCTGAGCAAATTCTACGGGAAGCTGTAGAAAAACTCAGAAACTTAGGTGTTGTTACTGTTTCAAAGCTGTATCAAAGCCCACCGATGGGGCCTCAAGATCAGCCAAATTATCACAATGCAGTTGCAGAATTACACACTGATTTAGCGCCTTTGGCCTTGCTGGATGAGTTGCAACGTATTGAAAATGAATCGGGTCGAGTACGTTTACGCCGTTGGGGTGAGCGTACTTTAGATTTAGATCTTTTGCTTTATGCTGAAAAAAACATTATAAATGAGCGGCTCACAGTACCGCATATTGGTATTTTAGAGCGTGATTTTGTGGTGATTCCATTGTTGGATCTCGATCCTGAGCTCCAAGTCAATGGACAATCATTGCAAAAGTTAGATTTCGTGCAACATTCAACCCTTAGTGTTTTAGCAGATCAGTCATGGGCTGATTAAAGGATTGAATGGGCAGAGGAACTCTCATTGATAGAGGAATATCGTCATGATTAGCCTAAGTGATTTAAGACAATTCAAAACTCAGGGACGTAAATTTTCATGCTTAACTTGCTATGATGCAAGTATGGCAAAAGGTATGGAAGTTGCTGAGATTGACACCATTTTGATTGGTGATTCTTTAGGGATGACAATCCAAGGGCATGATTCTACCTTGCCTGTGACTGTTGCAGATATGGCCTATCATACTGCTGCTGTACGTCGTGCAAATCAACATGCGTTTGTCCTGTGTGATTTACCCTTTATGAGTTATGCCACGCTCAATGATGCGTTGCTCAATTCAAAAACCGTGATGCAAGCGGGCGCTCAAATGGTGAAAATTGAGGGCGGTGAGTGGCTGGCTGAAACTGTAGAAGTTTTGACACGAAATGGTATTCCTGTTTGTGTACATTTGGGTTTAACACCACAATCGGTGCATGTTTTTGGTGGTTATAAATTACAAGCGAAAACACGTGAATCAGCAGATCAACTGATTGCGGACTGTAAAGCTGTAGTCGAGGCAGGTGCCGCTGTGTTATTGCTCGAATGTGTTCCGGCACAGATGGGTAAAGAAATTGCTGAATTGTTCCCACACGTTCCTGTGATTGGCATTGGTGCAGGTGCAGATACCGATGGTCAAGTACTTGTGGTGCAAGATATGCTAGGTTTGACGTTTGGTAAAGTGGCACGTTTTGTACGTAATTTTATGAAAGAACAAGCAGGGGATACTGCAATCGTGGATGCATTCAAGGCATATCATGTTGCTGTACAAGAGCAATCATTCCCTGCCAAAGAACATACTTTCCAAGTAGAGCTGTAAACATGAAAACAGAAACGACCATTCAAGGATTAACAGCATCACTTCAGCCTGCTCGATCGGCACGTAAAATCATTGGTTTTGTACCGACGATGGGAAATCTACATCAAGGCCACTTAAATCTGGTTCGTGAAGCTCGTAAATTATGTGATGTGGTGGTGGTCAGTATTTTCGTCAATCCAATCCAATTTGGACCGAATGAAGATTTTGATAATTATCCTCGTACACTTGAGCAAGACAGTAATTTACTTGCTGAAGTGGGTTGCGACATTGTTTTTGCACCTTCTGTGGAACAAATGTATGGTAAATTCCCGCGCTTAACCAATATCAGTGTAGGCGAAATTACCAATGATTTGTGCGGTTTACAACGTCCCGGTCATTTTGATGGTGTCGCTGTCGTTGTCACCAAATTGTTTAATATTGTACAGCCGAACTTTGCATTTTTTGGACAGAAAGATTATCAACAATTGGCTGTGATTAAGCAGGTTGTTCGTGATTTGAATATGCCAATTGAAGTGATTGGTGTGCCAATTGCACGTGCTGAAGATGGTTTGGCCTTAAGTTCTCGTAATGGTTATTTATCTGAACAAGATCGTCAAACAGCTCCTGTTATTTTTAAGAGCTTAACGACTGCTGAACAAGATTTACATGCAGGTAAAACACTTGCAGATGTCTTGGCGCAAATTCGTGAAAGTTTAAATGATGCAGGGTTGCTTGTGGATTATGTCGAAGCACGTAGCCCAGCGTTGCAAAAAGTTGAACAATTCGACCAAGATGTTGTATTGTTTGTTGCAGCGAAATTAGGCAAGACTCGTCTGATTGACAATTTACAAGTAAAACATTTTACATAAACTTTGCTTTTAGGATCGCCATGCCATGAAGCGCATACTTATCGTAACAGGACAGTCTGGTTCAGGTAAATCATCTGCTTTGCAGGTGCTTGAAGATTTGGGTTATTACTGTATCGATAATTTGCCTTTGGCATTGCTTCCTGAAATCGTTGAAAAGCTGGATAGAGAAAACAATTTAGAGTTATTGGCACTCGGTGTCGATGTTCGAAGTGCCAAAGAAGATTTACAAGGTTTTGATCAGGTTTTTCAACAGTTACAGAAACATGGTAGTGTAGACGTTATTTATTTAACGACTCGTGATCAGGAGTTGATTTCGCGTTTTAGTGCATCGCGACGTCCACATCCTTTATCAAACCGCTTCCAAAGTTTGAATGAATGTATTCAAGAAGAAAAAAATTTATTGCTCCCAATTCAACTGCGAGCAACAGTACATATCGATACAACGGATAAAAGTGTACACGATTTAAAAGATACCTTATTGTCCAAACTGGGACAGTCCGATAAACTCATTTTAATTTTGCAATCTTTTGGTTATAAACATGGTATTCCATTAGATGCAGATTTTGTTTTTGATGTAAGGCATTTGCCGAATCCACATTGGGATTTAGAGTTACGTAAATATTCGGGTTTAGATGAACCAGTACGTAAATTTTTAGAAGCCAGCGAGCAAGCAAATGAGATGTATCAAGACATCTATCAGTTTTTAAATAAGTGGTTGCCTGCTTTTTCGGAAGGTCATCGTCACTATATTACAGTGTCAATTGGCTGTACGGGGGGGCAACATCGTTCGGTTTATATTGTGGATAGGTTGAAAAAGGCTCTTGAGTCGAAATGGACTATTCAGGTATTACATAGAGAAATGAAGCACTGGTCATGATTGACACAACTGTTGACGTAATTAATAAATTAGGATTACATGCGCGTGCATCTGGAAAACTAATCGAAGTCACGACTAAATTTAAATGCTCTATTCAAATTGGTAAGGGTGACAAGTTAGTCGATGCCAAGAATATCCTTTCTTTACTTATGCTCGGAGCTGGTAAAGGAACCACCTTGCGTCTAGTGATTGATGGTGCAGATGAAGAAAAAGCTTTGTCTGAAGTTCAAGCACTGTTCGCAGATAAATTTTACGAGGCAGAATAATCGTGGCACGTCGTCCGCAACGTTTTACTGAAGATGATTTTGAGTCTTTAGAAGGGCGTGCAAGTAAAACCGAACAGAAAAAAGCTGTACAACGTATGGCTGCTTTAGGTGAACAACTCGCAGAGTTGTCGAAGAAACAAATTGAATCTTTACCTGTTGAAGATCGGTTGATTGAGGCTTTGCTTGATGTGCAATTGATCACATCTTTTGAAGCACGTCGCCGTCAATTTCAACGGATTGGTAAGCTTTTGCGTAATGAAGATGAAGCCATCATTTTGTCTTATTTAACCCCTAAACAAGGGATTAAAAAGTTGGCGCAATTGGATCGTTGGGTTGATCGAATGATTGAACAGCGTGATCCTGCAATTAAAGAATTCTGTAAATCTTACAATGCTGCAGAAAGTCATTCTTTACGTCAGCATGTATTGCGTATTCATCGGGATATCACCCGCCAAGCCACTGCTGAAGAATTAGCGGCTTCTAAACTTAAGTTATTAAATTATGCCCAACAAGTGGCTTTGATTTCGGATAATTCCAAGTAAACTATCGTGACAAATAAAAAACGACCCTTTTGGGTCGTTTTTTATATTTAGCCGAGATAGATTAAACTTTTGATGGCATCATGGGCATGTTTTCGCCTGCTTTAAATTCTGGCTGGAATTTAACAACGCATTTACCATCGATGATTTTGTCATTCATTTTTACTTGAATTGCCTTGCCATCAGTTTGGCCTGCACATGATTTTTGAATCGCATCCCACTGCGCTTTACGTTCCGCTCGTTTTTGTGCAAATTCTTGCTTAATTTGAGCACGTTGCTCTTCGGTCATGTCTTTCATACGTGGTCCTTCATGATGCATCATACGGCCACGTTGTTCTCCATCACGACGGTAATCCTGTTTCATTTCTTTCATCGCCTTGTGATCAGGCTTGAATACGATATTACATGTACCATTAATGTTTTGCTGACCTGCTGTCACCTGAACCGTTTGACCAATTGCTTTGCCATCACAGGCTTTTTGCATTTGTTGGCGTAACGCTTTATGTTGAGCACGCTTCTGTTTCATTTCTTCACGTTGTTCTGGTGACATTTTATGATGCCCACCATGCATCATTGGACGGCCATCTGGACCTTCTTTAGGACCAGGATTGGATTGACAAGCCGTCAAAGCCCCTGCAGTTAAAATACTTGCTGATACCAGTGCGATTTTTGTCATTGCTTTCATTGTTACTACTCCAATGAATATTTTGATGTTCTGTTGATACAGTAAAGATTAAATAATAATGATGTAGAAACAATGGAGAGAATTTTGAGCAACTGTTGGGTACAATGTTGAAATGAGAAGAAAAACGTGAGACCAGTTTTGAAAATACGTCGAGTTCCCATTGCATTACGCTTATTTCTGACCGTTTTATTGACAACTTTAGTCATTACAACAGTGAGCTTGGGTGTTTTACATTGGACCATGCAAAAGAACTTTGCCAGATATGTTGCAGATGTTGAAATGCAGAAACTTGATCATCTGATCGAAAACTTGGCAGATGTATATGGAGTCTATCAAGACTGGGGTAACGCGGTTCAAGCACAGATTTTGCAAATTGAAGGTGATGCTGCGCCTGATGATTATGATAAATTATCACGCTGGTGGCTACGTCGTCAGTATGATATCGCTTTACAGCAACGCTACTTTAAAGAACATACAATGGTGGCGACTTTGGGACAAACGGACGGTGCCGTTCATAAGTCTCAACTGGATAAAGAAGAACTGAAAATTCTCGAAGAAAATTTACCCTCAGCTTATCAACCCTTTGAAGGTTTGAAATTTCCGCTTAGTTCAAATCAAAACTTATATAGACCCTCAGATCGTAAAGCAAATAAACCGCCTATAGGTAAAGATAAAGGTCATCTTTCAGCAGGACACGAAGCACCAGCTTCTGCAGCGAAAGAAGCATCAACGCGAGATCCGATGCGAACGGTAAATCCGCAGAATGGCAAAAAAATATTTGTGTCATTGCCTGACCGTTTGGGTCTGAGTTCACGACTTTCTTTATATGATGCAAAACAACAGTTTATTTTAGGTGAGCCGTCAGATGATCAGGTGTCTTATCGTCCGATTTTAGTCAATGATGAAGTGGTCGGTTACTTGGGTTTAAAACCAGTTTTAGATCAGGATGATGCACTGAGTATTAACTTCTTTAGTAATCAAAAGCGTTATTTAGTGCTGATTTATATCTTCACCTTCTTATCCAGCTTGGTTGCCGCATTGTTATTGGCGACTTATTTTAAAACACCGATTCAACGTTTATTGAACGCAACTCGCGAATTAACCAAAGGTAACTACCAGCATCAAGTGGTGATTAACCGTAATGATGAATTGGGAGACTTGTCGACAGAGTTAAATCAACTGGCTGTCATTCTCGACCAGCATGAAACATCACGCCGTCAGTGGGTTGCAGATACTTCACATGAGTTAAAAACGCCATTGGCAGTATTGCAAGCACAGATTGAAGCCATGCAGGATGGAATTCGCAAGCCGACACCAGAACATTTTGAAGCGATGTTACGTCAGGTCACGAGCTTGAAAAAGCTCACACAGGATTTAGCCGATTTGGCGCAAGCTGAAGCACAACAATTAAAATGCTACTTTGCAGAAATTGATCCTTGGTTGGTGGTTTTACAGGAAATCGAGAATTTTAAACCTAAATTTGAACAGGCTGATTTAACAATTTCAGCCACAGGTGAGGGAGCGAAATTACAATTAGATATAGATCGCTTTAAGCAAATTATGGTCAACTTACTTGGAAATAGTATTCGCTATACTGAAGCAGGTGGTGAAGTCCAAGTGCATACAGAGCAAGATGCAGATTCTTGGAGTGTGATCGTTGATGATAGCCCATTGGGTTTGAGTGATGAACAGATTGTACACTTGGGCGAACGTTTCTATCGTGTGGATAATTCACGTACACGTAGTACAGGCGGTACAGGATTGGGATTGGCTTTATCAGGTAAAATTGCACAAACACTCGGTGGTCAGCTTACTTTTGATCATTCGCCATTAGGCGGTTTGCGTTGCAAACTGACATTTTCAAAACATACTAAAGTTTAAAAAGGAATAGTACAACATGAAGCATATCATGCTGGTAGAGGATGAAGTTGAACTTGCGCAATTGGTGCGGGATTATCTAGAAGCAGCGGGCTTTGAAGTCAGTATGTTTCATGATGGTCAAGAAGCTTATGACAGCTTTCTGCAACGCAAGCCAAGTTTAATGGTGTTGGATTTGATGGTTCCGCGTATGGATGGTTTGACCATTTGCCGTAAAGTGCGTGAGCAAACCGACTTACCGATTATCATGGTGACTGCACGAACTGAAGAAATCGATCGTGTCTTGGGTTTAAATATGGGAGCAGATGACTATGTCTGTAAACCTTTTAGCCCAAAAGAGTTGGTGGCACGTGTACAAGCGGTATTACGCCGTTTAGAACGTAAAGCTGAACCTGAAGCCAATGACTTATTTCGTATTGATAAAGCACAACAACGTATCTGGTATCAACAAAAATCGTTGAATTTAACGCCAACTGAATTCCGCCTTTTAGAGCTTTTCCTCGAACATTTGGGACAAGTCTATTCTAGAGCTCAACTTTTAGACCATATTAACCCAGATAGTTTTGATGTTGCTGACCGTGTTATTGATAGTCATATCAAGAACTTACGTCGTAAAATATCTGAAGCAGCGGAAACCGGAAATCGTCATGAATGGGTACAAGCTGTTTATGGCGTAGGCTACCGTTTTGAATATCCAGAAGATTAAGTTTTCGACATTTTAAGTTCATCGTTGTGGATAAACACAGGTTTATCCACAGATATTGTGGGTAAATGTTTATAAATGTAAAAAGTTATGTTTGAAAAATAAACATATAACTTTATGTTTATTGATACATTCTAATTTTGACTGAATCGTGAATAGATAGAGGTTAGGTCTGTTGATCTAATGTGCGATCCAAAGCCCGCTAATTATTTAATGTGTTGATAAACCGCCAATACCTGCTTTTGGGCTTTGGTCAGGCTCTTGCTCACAAGCTCATAAGAGCCTTCAACCAAGTCTTGAATCAGATCAGCACTGATCTGTTCGCCTTCATAGACTGAAATCCAATAACGTTTATTCATATGGTAGCCCACCTGAATCGAGGGGTAGAGATCTCTCAACATTTCGCCATGATCAGGTTCAACTTTTAAATTAATCAGTTTTTTGCCATGCAGTTCAGAGCCTAACATAAACATTTTTCCCATCACTTTAAAAACAGGAACATCCTCACCAAAAGGATAGTCAAGTTCGGATTTAGGCAAATGTGACGCAATCTTAAATGCTAAAGTTCGGATTTCTTCACCAGTCATCACTGTCTCTTTTTAAAATATTCTTTATGAATAAATGCTAATCACTGTTCCATCATCGACCAGCTTCCAAATTTCATCCATGTCTATATTTCTAACGGCAATACACCCCCATGTCCAGTCATTTCTAGGTAAGTAGGTCATTAAACTCGGGAGTTTTTCCACTTGTGAGCGTGTTGCTGAACCATGAATCATAATGTGGCCACCAGGAGAAACGCCAAGTTGGTTGGCTTTAGATTTATCCTGTTGGTTTGGATAGGACACATGCAACGATTTATAAAATGCACTATTGGGATTACGCCAATCTAGAATATAACGACCTTCAGGGGTTTTTCCATCACCTTCTTTAACTTTATGTCCAATAGGATCAAAGCCTAAGCGCATTGGATATGTTCGTATGTCTTGATCATGATGCATGAGTTTAACAATACGATCCGATTTATAAACTTTAACTTCGGTGATTGGCGTGTTTTGACGAAGACGTTGAATCTCTTGCTCAGATAAATTCTGCACATGTATGGCAGCATTTGCGGTTGGAATAAATTGATTATATTTTTGATAAGTCCAGACACTTGCTATAGCTATAGCCAAAAGCATCAAGCATGGAATGAGGTATTTTTTATTCATTTTAGAATACTAATGTTGTAAAACCCTGTATTGCCTAAATTTTATTCATTCTAAAGACAAAAGCTGTAGTTAATTTGTGATTGTGGATTTATTCTGTGGATAAACACAAGTTTATCCACAGAAATTGTGGGTAACTATGATGGGGCAGATCAAAGAAAGTGATTCGGCAATTTATTTGATCAAGACGAACAACTCACCATCACTTCAGGAACATCACTTGGTAAAGGCGCTAAATCTTTGGCTGTTTCCAGATCTATTTGTTTGGTAAAGGGCTGACCAAGCAATTTAAATAGGCGATCAACCTCAGAAAAATCATCACGTTCAGCCTGTTCAATGGCTGTTTGTAGCATATGATTTCTTAAAATATAGACTGGATTGGCCTTTTTCATTTCCGCATCAAGTACATCAACATCTTGCTGCTCACGAATACTGTGATATTGCGTTAAGAAGTTTTCAAATTGAAAGCGATCTAGGCAATCATCTTTAATGGCTTCATATTCTTTATTCTGTAAGCGAAGAAAACTGTCGGTATAGTCGAGTTGCTCACTTTGTAGAATTCTTAAAAATGCCATACCACAATCAAAACTATCTTTGTGGAAGCTGGGTAGTCCAAGTTTTTGGCATAGCCCATGGGTATAATGTTCTAGAAAGGTCGGTTCAAAATGCTCTAAACATTCGACGAGGTCTTGCTTAAATTGTTCTTTATTTTCTGCTTGTGCCAGTGGAATTAAATTGTTTAACCAATTCCATAAGTTCCAATGTGCAATACTCGGTTGGTTTTGGTAGGTATAACGGCCATTGTAATCACTATGATTGTTAATCCAATTGGGACGGAAACGCTCCATAAAACCATAAGGGCCAAAATCAAGGGTAGAACCTGTAATATTGAGATTATCCGTATTCATGACCCCATGCGCAAAACCTACCAATTGCCATTTTGCGATCATGACAGCGGTGTTTTGGATCACTTGCGTTGCAAATGCTAAAACAGTGTCTTCAAACTTTTGCTGTTCAGCACTTAAACATTGTGGATAGTGCCATTCAATACATTTTTGGGTAAATTCAGTGATTAACTCAGGCTGATATTGATTAATCCATTCAAAATGCCCTAAACGGATGTGGCAATCCGAAGTGCGTAACATCATTGCACCAAGTTCAAGTTTTTCTCGTTGTACACCTTGGGTTGAAGAAGTAAAGCCTACGGAATTGCTTGAAGCAACCCCCAGTGCATTGAGTGCATGACCTGCTAGATATTCACGAATCACAGAGCGTAATACAGCACGTCCGTCTCCCATACGAGAGTAGGGGGTTGAGCCTGCACCTTTTAAATGTAGGTCAATGGTTTGACCTTGTCGATTTAAAATTTGCGCTATCAATAGGCCACGCCCATCCCCTAATTGACCTGCCCATTGTCCAAATTGATGCCCTGCATAAACCATGGCAAGGGGATGAAATTCAGCAAAGGTTTTTTGTCCACTACAAATCTCGACCCATTGGGCTTTTTCATCTTCAGACCATTGTAATTCATCCGCAAGCGCAGCATTAAAATGCCCAGCCTTTGCACCTTTCAGTGGACTAGGCATTTGCTCATGGTAGAGCTTTGAATCGAGAGATGGATAACGTGGGGCAAATTGCATAGCGATCGGTCACAATGGTTTTACTTGTCCCTCTCAATATAGCAAAGTTTTAAGCTGTTGAGATAATGTCGACTGTTTTAGTCAACAATAAATAGTTTTGCACCAAATGCGGTAGAAGAACGATGCGCTTCAGCTTGGTCTGCAACTTGATAACTCATCCCTGCTTTTAAGGTAAAGGTACGTCCATCATCAAGTTCAGTGTGCAATTCACCTTCTAAGCAAAACAGGATATGACCTTTAAGACACCAGTGATCAGCCAAATAATCGACAGAATATTCGACCATTCGCACTCGAATATTATCAAATTGTTGTGTACGCCAAAGCGCAAAACCTTGCTCACCCTCATGGCGCGTTGTTGGAACTTCTGCCCAGTTGGTAATACCAAAGGGGATGTTATTAATTTGCATATTATTTTCTCTCAATATTCTCAGTATGAATTTCTGTAAAAAATGGATAAAAGAAAAGCCCCTTTCGGAGCTTTGCTTTTGATGTGTATTGGGAATTTAAGAAACAACGTTCTTTTTGATTCCACGCATCAATGTTTCTAAACGTTCACGATGGAAAGCAAGTTTCTGTTCGACCAATTGGAAATCAACTTTGAGTTTGACATCCATTTGGTGGATTTTTTCAGCAACAGATGCTTTTTTCGCTTGTAGCTCTTGTTCTTTTAACGCAGCCCAATCATTTAACGTATTGGTGAATGCTTCATATTCTTGCGATACTTTTTGTTTCATCGCGATGATGTCTGCATTGACGTTATGACCATAAATCGCTAAATCCTGTTCAGCATATTTAAATCTCATTGCCAATTCCGCTTTTTTGATATTAAAGCTTGGGATACGACGTAGATTCTTGGCTAAACCGATTTTAGAGCACGACCAAATCAACCATTTTGTTGGATCATATTGCCACCATTTCACACCATTACGATAATCGTATTGGAAAATATGGTGATAGTTATGATAACCCTCGCCCCATGTTGCAATGGCAAGAACAAAGTTATCACGTGCAGTATTTTCGTCAGTATAAGGACGTTTGCCCCACATATGGCAGAGTGAGTTAATAAAGAATGTTACATGGTGACTAATGATTAAGCGGAGTAAACCACCCAAGAGTAATACGCCCCACATGTCACCTACAACCCAACCCAGTGGAACTAAAATCGCAGCATGTACAGCAATCACAAGTGGAACATAATACTTGTCTTGGAACATAACCACTTTGTCATTCAACAAATCAGGTGCATTTTTATAATTTGATTCAGCAGCAGGATAATTACGTAACATCCAGCCAATATGAGCGTACCAAAAACCATTGTTAATCGAATACGGATCTTGATCCACATCATCCACATGGCGGTGATGTGTACGGTGACCAGAAGCCCAGAACAAAATACTGTTTTGAACAGCAAAAGTTCCCATGATCATCAAAATGATTTTAAGTGGTAAAGTCGCTTCGTATGCACGATGTGCCCACAAGCGATGATAACCTGCAGTAATACCTAAACTACTGAGACCGAGTAAAACGAATAAACTAATCCAAGCTGCCGCACTAAAATCATGGTGGTAGGCATATAAAGGGATCGCAATTACTGCCACAAGAGGTAAAAAAACCAAGGCAAAAACACCGATCCAATTTATTGGGGCTTTGGGTAGGGGAGCATTCATCTCCAACAGCACTCCTAAGAACCTTAATCAGGTAAAGTTAAACGCATAGCTTCAGCATTTTTCTAGGCTATACTTTCACAGATATTATCATGGGCGAACATGTGTTCACTAGTATTAGTGTACATCTGTATTGTATAAAACAGTAACAGAATAAAACATGAATTCTAGCGGTTTGATCGAAAAAAATGAATGGTTAAAACGTCGTATTTAAATGTCACAATAGTGTAAGAATTTTTCTGTCTTATCCAATTTGATTTTTAGGGGATTAGATAATTGATTCTCAAGTTAAATTTTAATTTTGGAACCCTCAAAAGTTCAAAATAAAATTCTACTTTATTGTGTTATTAAATGGATTTGAGTTATTGAATTTGCGCTAAGGCAAGCTGCATCATTTTTGGGAAATCAGTAATTAATCCATTGATCCCCAAATCTCTTAAATGCTTAGCGCGCTCAATATCATTGACGGTCCAAACACTGATGCCCAAACCTGCACGCTGAGTTGCTTGAATGAGCTCATCTATTGCCAATTGATTCATCCATCCAATCTGGCAGCATCCCAGTTGTAATGCTTGTTCGATCGCACGTTGTTGGATGTCATCTTCAATCAGTAGACCACGTTTAAAACTTGAGTTTTGCTGCTGTAAGGCTTGATGTATTTTTAAATCAAAACTGGTAATCACTGCGACATTTTCAAAACCTCGCAGTTGTTTTTGTAATTCGATGATGAGTTGTTCAGCGTGTTGCAATGTTTCTACAGCTTTCACTTCAACTTCAATATGCTCAAAGTCCTGCATAATCTTTAGGCTTTGGTTTAAGGTTGGGGTAATTTGTTTTTCCCAATCCATCCAGATATTGGCTTGGTTATAGGCCGCTAATTCAGCGCTGTTTAAATCATACAGTACTTGATCTATTCCAGTTGTTCTTAAAAAATTATCATCATGCATGATAATGAGTTCATCATCTTTTAATTGTCGAACATCAAATTCAACTGCGCGGATACCTAAATCGTGAATATATTGAAATCCAGCTAAGGTATTTTCAGGTGCTTCACCACGCGCGCCACGATGTCCGATAATTCTCATAATGAACTCACATACCCATTTTCATCTGTCTAGTAATCGTTTAAGTCTTACTTTTAGCAATAACTTGACTTTATCATACTGTTAAAAATTTACTTTTAGACAGTGATTTATCGTTAAATCGTGTCATTGATGTTCTTTTGCCAAAGTACTTCACTACCGCCCTCTGCGCGTTGTAAGGTGCGTGAAGCAACAAAAAACCAGTCGGATAATCTGTTAATTAATTGTAGAGCAGTTGCTTGAATATTTTGATCACGACTGTGTACAGTCATTAAGCTACGTTCTGCTCGACGACATACAGCACGTGCTTGATGTGCATAACTACATGCTAATGTTCCTGAAGGTAGAATAAAGTCCTTAAGCATTGGTAAGTCTTCATTCATTTTGTCGATTTCCTTTTCAAGAAATTCAACACAAACAGGTTGAAGCAAGTTGTAGTTAGGAATACAGACTTCACCACCCAAATCAAATAGCCAGTGTTGAATCAAGCTCAGTGATTTATCCCAATCGGTTTTATCGACGATGCTACTCATTGAAATTTGTGAACGTAATACACCAACAATAGAATTTAGTTCGTCTACATCACCGAGAGCGGTAATACGTAAGTCATCTTTCGCTACGCGAGAACCATCTCCTAATCCTGTGGTGCCTGAATCGCCTGTACGGGTATAAATTTTACTTAAACGATGTCCCATAATTTTGTCCTAGATGAAAATAAAAAGATAAAGAATAAAAAAGGATAATGTCGGTCAAAACATTATCCATAAACTGCGCTGTTTTAGATATTTTTTTGGGTGTCGCTTTTAGTAGCGGAAAGTTACCCCTGCAGATGCAAGTCGACCACCGTTGATGTAGTAAACACCACTACCGTTGTATGCTGTCTTATAATTAACATCACCAATGTTTTCAATATTGGTAAAGAGTTTAATCATTGGAGTCGCTTGCCAGTAAGCATTGACATTAGTACTAACATAACCAGGCGTTGTGGTTGGTGTAGTCGATGGATAATCTGCAAAATCTTTTGAATTAGATTTTGCGACGACAGATGCAGAAACACCATATACGCCATCATCCCAACCTGTAGTTAGAGTTAAACTTTGGCGTGGTCGGCGAGTCAAATCTTTTTTAGTTTCATCATCTTTTGCTTGAACATAAGCATAAGTTGTAGTTAAAAAGAGTTTATCTTGTTGCCATTTAAATGAAGCTTCACCACCAGTAAAGGTTGCTTTATTTACGTTAACTAATTTACCCGCCTGATAACTAATCAGGTTGTCTACTTTATTGCGATAGATAGATAAACCTAAATCAATATTATGATTGAGTTTTTGATCGACACCGATTTCATAAGAAAAGCTTTCTTCTGGTTTTAAATCAGGATTTGCTCCCCAAGAAATTGCATATAAATCATTGGTTGTTGGTGCACGGAAAGCTGATCCCACATTTGCATAGATGCTTGTAAGTGGTAAAACTTGATAACGGACAGCACCTTGACCCACTGTGTGTGTACCAAACTTATCGTTGTCTTCTACACGAATACCGACTTGAGTTTCTAGACCATTGTGTTGATATTGATGCTGTGCAAAATAGCCTATAGTATCTACAGATTCTTTGTATTTAACATCTTGTCCGCCAAACAGATTTTTCGAATAAACATCACCTTTAATATCTTTAAAGGTTGAGCCGAATAAAATGTTTTGAGCAGATGTCATTTGCCATTTTGTATAGAGCTCAGCTTCTTGGGTTGTACTATGTACATAATCTGGAGAACTATTTTGCTCAATATTGTCTTTAAATTGCGAAAGTCGGGCATGAAGTGCGACATTATCTAAAATATCGACTCGACCTTTTAGATTAATGATTTCGTTTTTAAAATCTTGAGAAACAAGATTACCGTAATTGTCATAATCGCTATAGCCTTGATTTTCACTATAATCGACTGAGGCTGCATAGCGCTCTTTTTCAACACCTATTTTTGCACTATAACCCTTTTGATCAAAACTTGCTTTCTTGTTGTTTTTTGCATCTGTTACAGGAGTACCATCAGTTTCTAGGCGTTGTCCACGAACTTGAGCATAAAAACCATCTTGAGCAAGATCAGCACCAATTACTGCTTTATAGGTGTTATTTTCACCCATTTCACCAGTAACAAAAGCACCCGTTTTTTCAGGTGTTTTGGAAATCAGCTGAACTACACCACCAATCGCATCAGCACCATATAAAACTGATGCAGGTCCCTTTAATACTTCAATTTGTTTAATATCTGTTGTATCAATAAAAGGTAAAGATGCAGAGCCAGCAGTATTTGAGTTTAAGCGAACGCCATCTCTTAAAAGTAAAGTATGGTTAGAGTTTGTACCACGTAAGAAAATAGCAGCTGTTTGTCCATAGCCACCGCTTTGTACCATATTGATTGAAGCATCTGTTTGTAGCAGTTGTGGTAAAGATGCAATTGGTGATTGTTCAAGAATCTTCGGCTCAATAATATTGATTCGAGCAGGAACTTCACTGATTTTTTGCTCAGTACGAGATGCTGTGACAACGATTGTATCGAGTTTCGAATTTGCTTCTGAATTTGAAGAAGTATCTGCAAAAGCAGTAGAAGATAACCCCATCGCAATAGCGACAGCACCTACAAGTGCAGTAGGTTTAAAAATAACAGACATGATATGCTCCATACATTCACTCCCCGTGAATGATTGAGTTTAAGGGCACAACAAGCTGGTATCCGGACTTAAATATAGAACCTAAAGCGATTCAGATTATTCCACCTTCCCACAAAACATTGCAGTGGTGTAAGTCTTTTGACTTATTAAAGAATAATATTTTCATTTTACCGTTGCGGGGGCAGTGTTGGATTTCCACCAACTTCCCAAAGCTTTAAGCTAGACTTGTTGCATTTGTGTGCAGTATAAAGTTTGTTTAGTGTATAAACAATGTAAAACAGATAATCCTATAGAACTTTAACGCAAGTGAATAAATTTGCTTTACAATGATTTGCTTAAAATACTGAAAAAATCAGTTTGATCTGAACAAATTCGAGTTCAAAGCTATGCGTACCCGTGCCAAAATTTGTGGGATTACACTACCACAGGATATCCAAGCTGCTGTACAAGCAGGTGTGGATGCGATTGGTTTTGTGTTTTATGAACCTAGTCCACGTTATGTCACGATTGAATTGGCTCAGCAATTGGCACAACTTATTCCACCGTATATCAACATTGTTGGATTATTTGTCAATGCCAGTGCAGAAGACATTGCACAAGTATTAGAACAAGTGCCTTTGGATATTATTCAGTTTCATGGTGATGAAACTGCACAACAATGTCAGCAGATCGCACAGTATAATAAGCGGCGTTGGTACAAAGCGATTCAGATTAAACCTGATGCAAAAAATTCAGATATTATTACGACAATTCAGCAATACCAACAGGCTGGTGCGAGTGCTATGCTTTTAGACGCATGGCATCCTGAACTGAAAGGAGGGACTGGACACAGTTTTGACTGGTCTCAATTCCCTAAACTCGATATTGCTTTAATTTTGGCAGGTGGTTTAAAACCTGAAAATATTGAAGACGCTATACAAACGACTCAAGCGTATGCAGTCGATGTCAGCGGAGGCGTAGAATCCGCAAAAGGTATCAAAGACCAACAACTCGTAGAACGATTTATGCAAGGAGTCCAACGTGGATCAGCAAAGTAATCAACAAAATAGTGTGATTGACTATACCCAATTCCCAGATCAAAACGGGCATTTCGGTATCCATGGCGGACGTTTTGTGTCAGAAACTTTAATGGCAGCTTTAGAGGATTTAGAGAAACTCTATTTCCGTATGAAAGATGATGCGCAGTTTCTGGCAGAATTCGACCGTGATCTCGCTTATTATGTCGGACGTCCTAGTCCGCTTTACTATGCTGAGCGATGGTCGAAAGAGTTGGGTGGTGCGCAAATTTATCTTAAACGTGAAGACTTAAACCATACAGGCTCACATAAGGTCAATAACACCATTGGTCAGGCGCTACTTGCGAAGCTTTCTGGCAAAAAACGTATTATTGCGGAAACGGGTGCAGGTCAACATGGTGTGGCGACTGCAACAATTGCCGCGCGTTTAGGTCTTGAGTGTGTGGTATTCATGGGTGCTGAAGACGTAAAACGTCAGGCCATGAATGTCTACCGTATGCGTTTGCTTGGTGCAACAGTTGTTCCTGTAGAAAGTGGTTCTAAAACATTAAAAGATGCCATGAACGAAGCGATGCGTGACTGGGTAACCAATGTAGATTCGACTTACTACGTGATTGGTACGGTTGCAGGTCCACATCCATATCCGCAATTGGTACGTGATTTCCAGTCGATTATTGGACGTGAAGCACGTAAACAAATTCAAGAGCAAGCAGGTCGTTTACCAGATGCTTTGGTTGCATGTGTCGGCGGTGGTTCAAATGCAATGGGCTTGTTCTATCCATTCTTAAATGATCAAGATGTTAAAATGTACGGTGTTGAAGCCGCAGGTTTAGGCATTGAAACAGGGAAACATTCTGCGCCATTAAATGCAGGCCATGTTGGCGTTTTACATGGTAACCGTACTTATTTAATGTCAGATGAGCAAGGTCAGATTATTGAAACACATTCAATCTCTGCAGGTTTGGATTATCCTGGTGTAGGTCCTGAACATAGTTTCTTAAAAGACATGCATCGTGTGAATTATGTGCCAATTAATGATACAGAAGCACTTCAAGGCTTCCGTGATTTGACTCATATTGAAGGGATTATTCCTGCATTGGAAAGTTCACATGCAATGGCTTATGTGACTAAACTCGCGCCAACAATGTCGAAGGATCAAATTATTATTGCGACGGTATCGGGTCGTGGTGACAAAGACTTAATGACTGTTGCACGTATTGATGGTGTTGAAATGGTCGAGATGTAATTCATTTCACTCGATCAATTTAAAAGCCTCTTTTATAGAGGCTTTTTTATTTCTGGACTAGACAGGATCATGGGGAAACTCTACAAAAAGCACATGGAAATCATGAGCTAAATTACCCAGAATTTACCAAAAATAATCGGTTAATTTTTTATATGCGTTTTTTACAACGGGTTCGAGCTGAACCTTTTCCTGAAAAAATTGCCTGGGGATGGAAAGACACATTTGCGATTTGTATCATCCCTTTAATTATTTTAAATGGCTTTATTTTAGAAAAAATATTTGGAATCTCGATAGCTGTTAGTCTGGGCGATACCATTTTAAGAGGCGTGCTGTTTATTTTAGTGTGCTACTTATATAAGGAAATGTTGCTTACGCATTGGCAAAAGTATAAACAGGCCTTTTGGCGCTCAAGTGTCTTAGTGGTGGTTGGTGCAATCGTGCTACAAGTGGTGATCTCACTGACACGTCAGCTTTTACCCCTCGGGCCGAGTACACAAGAAAAAAGCCTGATTGATCCTGAACATATTCCTTTTCTCAGTCTGTTGATCATTAGCTTGGGTCCACTATTTACTGCGCTTTTAGAAGATATTGTGTTTCGCTATACTTTATTGCAAAAGTTATTTATCCAACCGTGGTTATGGCGCATTGTACTGATTATATTGAACTCTATATTATTTGGTTTGATCCATTATCATAATTTTGACGGAAATTTAATCGCGACAATCAGCTTTATGAGTGCAGGTTTATTTTTAAATCTGATCTATTTGTGGACACGCAATATTTGGCATGTATTACTCATTCATTTTTTGAACAATGCCGTATTATCTGTGGGTGGGATTTTATTATTAAAACTTGTTCAAACATTAACTTAGTGACTGAATATGTCTAGTTTATTTATCGTTATGTTGGGTGGCCGTCATGCACGTGCCAATGTTGAAGTTCATGATGTGGTTCTTGCCGTAGGCGATTCACTTGAAGAGGTTTATCCTCAATTAAAAAATGCGTGGTTTGGTGAGCAACAGGGCTTACACATCGACGCATGGCAAAAATTACAGGCTTTAGTGTTTGAAAATAAGAAATATCAAATACATTTTACTGATGCGCAACCGAATGCATCAGATCAGAAGCTTTGGCTAATTAATTTAGGCGGCTATGATGTAAATGAGTTTGGTGAGTTACACCGCTATATCCTGATTGTTGCTCAAGATGCGATTGAAGCGAAAGCCAAGGGTAAACAGCATTTTGCAGGGCATTGGCAAAAACCACATACCGATCGAGTTTTAGAGGTAGATGATTGTCTGGCGATAGATCAGGTATATGGCCGTTATGTGCAATTGATTGAAGTAGATTTGAATGCTGATTCTCATGCAGAGCTTGACCAAAGTGTTTGGGAGAATACCTATTTGACCATCTGAGTTGTCATCGCTTGATCTGCTTAAAAAGGGCGCTGTATTGCAGCCTTAAAAGATTAAGCGGATCTTAATTTTAAAAAATTGACATCAATCATTGCATTGCTCTCTCATAATCTAGTCAGTGTAACAACAGAAACTTCGCAATGTTTTCAACAAGTTTACATAGACTAAAAACTCAAACAAAACACTGCGGAGTGTGATCAATGAGCGGTTTATTAGACGAGTTAGGTAAAATTGCAGGTGCAGTGATTGCTGAGCAAAGTGTCGATACGTTAGATCCTGATGCTGGCTTTCTAGAAAAAGCAGCTGGCGCATTTGCAGGTTATGAAGCCGCAAAAATTGCCGAAGATAAATTAGAAAATAGTGATGAGCAGCAGAAAGCAGAGGATTAACTCAAGATCGCTAAACTCAGCTTTGGGCATTGATCTTAATCAATCCTGTGTACATATCAATAAGCTACAGGGTTGAATAAGTTCAGTATCGGGATGACAGCTGTGATCAAAGAGAGGGCATATTCGATATGCTCTTTTTATTATCTAAAATAAAGATAAGCAATGAAGAAAATCATCCATAACGTAATAAAAGCATGCTTTGCCCGTAAAGCATTGCCAATTCGATCTTTGCACAATGCTTATCAATAAAACCGCTATAAAATATGGAAAAAAAGCATTTCTTTGATAGATCAATACTCGTTATATTGTGCATCGTTATAATGAAACTACTAGCTGTACGCCATGTATTTATATACTGATTTCGATCAGCAACTGATCAATGAACGTGTTGCACAATTCCGTGATCAAACGGAACGTTATTTAGCTGGAAAACTCACTGAAGATGAGTATCGTCCATTACGATTACAAAATGGTTTATACGTACAGCGTTATGCGCCAATGCTACGTATTGCTGTACCTTACGGTTTAATGAACTCTAAACAATTACGTAAAGTTTCAGAGCTTGCCAAAGAATATGACCGTGGTTATGCACACGTTTCGACACGTCAGAACATTCAGTTTAACTGGCCTGCGCTAGAAAATGTGCCTGATATGCTTGAAGGTTTAGCTTCTGTTCAGATGCATGCGATCCAAACTTCAGGAAACTGTATCCGTAATACCACAACAGACCAATACGCTGGTGTTGTTGCTGGGGAAATTGCAGATCCACGCCCGACGTGTGAATTGATTCGTCAGTGGTCTACATTCCATCCTGAGTTTGCATTTTTACCGCGTAAGTTCAAAATTGCAGTTTCCGCACTTGAAGAAATTGATCGTGCAGCAACTTCATTCCATGACATTGGGGTGTATTTAACTCGTAATGAAGCGGGTGAGTTGGGTTATAAAATCAAAGTGGGTGGTGGTCTAGGCCGTACACCTATCATTGGTTCTATGATTCGTGAGTGGTTGCCACGTGAAGATTTAATTGCTTATTTAGAAGCGGTTCTGCGTGTTTATAACTTGCATGGTCGCCGTGACAATAAATATAAAGCTCGTATTAAAATTTTGGTTAAAGCATTAACACCACAAGTTTTTGCTGAAAAAGTTGAAGCTGAATTTGCTGAAACAATTAAAACCTTGAAAGTTCAACCTGAAATTTTGCAAAAATTAGACGAAGAGTTTATGCCGTTTGATTATCAAAATTATGCAGATGAAGATTTCAGTGGCTTATTTGCTGAATATCCAAAGTTTAAACAGTGGTTCAATATTAATACCAATGCACATAAAGTTGCAGGCTATCGTATTGTCACTATTTCACTAAAACGTGCGGGTATTGCACCAGGTGATATGACTGTTGAAGAAATGAATTTGATTGCAGATCTTGCAGACAAATATACATTTGGTGAATTACGGACCACACACGAACAAAATATTTCATTGGTTGATGTACCACAGAAAGATTTATTTGAATTGTGGCAAACGCTTGAAAAGAATAATCTTGCTCGGGCACATATTGGTTTTATTACCGATATCATTTGCTGCCCAGGTGGTGACTTCTGTTCATTGGCAAATGCGAAATCTATTCCGATTTCTGAAGCCATTACACGCCGTTTTGATGATTTAGATACAGTCTATAACTTAGGCCATATCGACTTGAACATTTCAGGTTGTATGAATGCTTGTGGTCATCACCATGTCGGCAATATTGGTATTTTGGGTGTGGATAAAAAAGGCGCTGAATTCTATCAAATTACCTTGGGTGGAAATGCAGACCATGACGCTTCAATTGGTGATATTTTAGGACCATCATTAGCAGCAGAATCTGTACCTGACATTATTGATGAAATTTTAAATACTTATCTTGATCTTCGTAACGAAGGTGAAGAATTTATTGAAACTTATCGCCGAGTGGGTATTCAACCTTTTAAGGAGCGCGCATATGCTTAATACCGCACTTCAAGTCCTCTCTAAAGATGGCACTGTTTCAGACAATACCTATCAAATCATTGCTGAAGATGGAGTATTGCCACAAGGTGATGTGTTGTTGACCGTTGAGCAGCTGGATCAGCTTGCGAATGTGACGGGGAAAAAAGCACTATTTCTTACCGTAGATGCTTCACCTGAAACCAATGCGTTTCCATTAGATCAGTTAGATGCGATCTTTATTGATTTCGCAGGTTTTAATGATGGTCGTGGTTATTCATTTGCTGCGTTGTTACGTCGCCAAGGCTATACAGGCGATCTTCGGGCAACAGGCGATGTGTTTAAAGATGTTTTGAACTATATGAAGCGTTCTGGTTTCGATACTTTTGTTGTGAAAGAAGGTAAAGATATCCATGAGGCAGCAGCAGGTTTAGGTGATTTTACTCATCCTTACCAAGCCTCTACAGCTGTACCAAAAGCACATTATCAAACAGGCGCTTGATTGTATTAAGTACTGATTTTGAAATGAAAGCCGAACTTAAGTTCGGCTTTTTATTGTTCTCAAGTTAAAGCTGGTGTAGCCATTGCTTATTATGAATATGATATGAACGATATAAATTGGTATTCGGCTTTATTTGTATCGTGCCCAAATCAATATTGATTCAACATAACATCATTAGGTAGTAAACCTTCTCTACTTAAAAGCATCTATAAAAAATCATCGTTGCATTTTTGCAATGTTGTAAGTTGGAAAAGTCTATATATCTACAACAATGAACAGCAGATAATTAAACAAAGATGATTCATGGTGGATGAAATGTTAAATCAAACAATGGGTGACTTATCGCTACTCAAAGGCTGGAACGCAACTTTACCCAATACTGAAGTCATGCCTGTACTATTTTTGGGACATGGTTCACCCATGAATGCGATTCAAACCAATGATTTTACCCGTACTTGGAACAGCATTGGTGCAGAAATGGACGTACAGCCCACAGCAATTTTATGTATTTCCGCACATTGGCTTACCCAAGGTGGTACTGCCGTCACTGCAATGCAACAACCGAAAACTATTCATGATTTTGGTCGTTTTCCTCAAGCTTTGTTTGATGTGCAATATCCTGCTACTGGAAATAAAGCTTTGGTTGAGGCAACAACTGAAGCAATTCACAGTATAGAAATTCATCATGATCATAGTTGGGGATTAGATCACGGAACATGGGGCGTGTTATGTCATGTATTCCCACAAGCCAATATTCCTGTTGTTCAATTGAGTGTCGACTATAGTCAAGGTGCCCAATATCATTATGACTTGGCTAAACAATTAGCGCAGTTACGTCGTAAAGGGGTATTGATTGTTGCCAGTGGTAATCTCGTACATAACCTAAGCAAAATTGCCTTTGATAAATTTGATGATCATTATGGTTATGATTGGGCTTTAGAGGCTGATGCAAAGATGAAAAATTTCTTAGCCACGCATAACCATCAAGCTTTAATTGACTGGCAAAAGCAAGGTGCTGAGTTTTTATTGTCGATCCCCACACCTGATCACTATTATCCGATGTTATATGCCTTAGGCTTACAGGAAGAGAAAGATGAGTTACATATTTTTAATGATCAAGCCGTTGCTGGTTCATTAACCATGACCTCATTTCGACTTGATCAACATTAATTTCAAATGTTAAGAATATAAAAGTTGGGTCTAAGGATTCAACTTTTATAGTATTGATGAGATTGAGTTAGTCGTATTTATTCTCTCAAGATAGAACGCTTTTAAGATCATTGCGCAATTTTCAAATATTGAGGTCTTACTTCCTTACAGAGCAGTTTAGATATCACTGAATCCATATGAAATTTAGAATAATGGCGAATTAATAAATTTATAGAAAAATGCTGTAGCTAATGATGGTTCTAACAGTAAAGGAAATAAGAAACCATAGATTGCACCAGCAATATGCGCGCGGTGGTCGATTAATGGCGAATGTCCTGAACGGATTGCATACAGGCTATAGCATAAATAAATCGTGCCAAAAATAATCGCGGGCACAGGTAAAATATAGATATAAATCATGCCCCAAGGATTAAACAGAATCGCACTAAATAATACTGCATTAACGGCACCCGAAGCCCCTAAACTTCGATAGGAATTTAGGGTTCGATTATGCAAATAGCTGGGAATCGCAGCAATGATGATAGCGCTACAATAAAATAAGACAAAGCCCATACCACTTAAGTAATCACGGAAAAACCATTCAACATTTCGTCCAAAGAAGTACAAGGTAAACATATTGAAAAATAGATGCATACCATCTTTATGGATAAAACCATGGGTTAAAAAGCGATCATATTGACCATGCTTAATCGCTGAAACATTGAAAATCAAACGATTCATTACATTGCGTTGCTGCCAAGCAATAAAAGAAATCGCAAGTGTGATTAAAATAATCAGAAGGGTATGGGTAAGACCAGTGATCATATTGTTATAAATGACGTTGTTATCGTAATAGCAATATAACCTATATCATTGTCAATCAATAGGCTATCGCAATATTCTGTTCATTATCCTTCACTCAGTTGACAGTTCACCATCCAGCGAATACCAAACTGATCGGTGAAAGCACCATATAAAGCACCCCAAAATGTAGGTTCTAGTGCCATTTCAATATGACCATTGGTAGAGAGTGCTGTAAATAATCGCTGAGCTTCATCCGCTTCGTGAGCTTCTAAGTTGATTGAAATATAATGGTTGGTGCCTTTGCTAAATGGCGCACTATTAGGTGCACAGAACTGCTCGCTGGTGTCTGAACCCATCAATACAGTAAATTCATTAATCGGCAGAGAAACATGTAAAATATAGTTTTTCTCTTGGTCTGGCACTTGGACATCGGGCAGTTCGGAATAACGTTTTAAAAATGAAAATTCACCGCCAAAAACAGATTTATAAAAATTAAAAGCAGCTTCCGTCTGACCTTCAAAGTTTAAATAGTGATTAAGTTGCATTGTGATTGTCCATTTTGTTGTTTTGAAGTGATTAATTTATCAGCTGATGGTTTAAAACTTGATGAATATTTTGTAATTGAAAACAAAAATCCCTCAATCATAAATGAGGGACTTTTGTTTTCTAGGTTATCGCTGTTGTCTGCTTAAAGCTGTTTATCTTGTTGTTGCTCTAATTTTAAATCCTGTTTATTGGCATAACCGTCTATATCTTCATTTTGAAGAACTTCATTTGGGTTTGGACGATCTACAAAGCCAATTTTTGGTACAGGGATTTCAATCTGATTTTCTACAAAACGATTGCGAATTAACTCATGAATCTCATCTTTGACTTGTAGATAGTTTGCTTGCATACACCACAGCGCAAATAAAATTTCAATGGAGGATTCTCCAAAGGCAGAAACAGTTACACGCGGTTTAGGATCTGCTAATACCAACGGGTAATCGTTGGCAACATCAATTAAAACTTCACGAACTTTATTGATGTTCTCATTAAAGTTAATTGCAACCGTAATCGACAATCGCCGTATCGGGAATTTTGATAGGTTATGTACGGGGGCGCGAATCAATTGCTCATTGGGGAGGCGCACATAGACATTGTCCATAGTCAAAAGTTTCACGGAAAGTAAATCAATCGAAATCACTTCACCTTCAATAGTATGTCCACGAATCAGGGTAATTTGAATCGTATCGCCAACTTCAAATGAACCTTCGCCAATTAAAAATAAGCCACTGATTAAATTTGATGCAGAAGTTTGTGAGGCAAAACCCAATGCAACAGTTAAAATCCCTGCTGCGCCTAAAAATACGCTGAGTTTAAAGCCTGCTTCTTTTAAGCTGGCAATCACAAACAGTAAGAAAATAAAATAAAAAATACCTCTACGCCAAACCAAACGTTGATGCGCATTAAAGCGCGCACCTATGGTGCGGATAAAGGTATTGGAAATGACACGTGCCAGTACAAAACCCACAAAGCAGAGGATCAGAGCAACAGCAATTTCACTTAAGCGGTCGACATTTACATTGGTAAAGATGCCTTTTAGGCTATTGGCAATGTCTTTGGGAATATTGGATTCAGCCATTTTTACCTCATCCCTTAGAAAAATGAATCAAACATATTGAACAAAGCGCCACCTGGTGAGCGTGGCGGATGTACATAAATCACTTCGCCGGCCAAAGGTGGTGTACGATTTTCAATTCTTACACGGGCAGGGCGGTCATTGCCTTCATACACGACCTTGATTTGTGATGTCCATAAACGTCCTGTGCTTTCACTATAAAATAAAGGTAGCGCAGGAACAGGCACATTCATACGGTCAAATCGAAGCTGATGACTACTGACATTGTGGAAATCAATCGGTGTTACTGCACGAAAGGCACGTGGACGTAATAAATTTAATTCGGTACGACCGTCGACTGAGGTGGCATAACACATTTCACCTGTGCGGTGATCAGGGCCAAACCATGTATCCTTAGGTAAAATTACAGGAATATCAAATAAGGGTTCTTTTTGAGCTTGTACAAAACCTGAAATCCACAGTGGTGTACTGATATAGAGTGTGCCGCGTTGACCTGCTGGAATATAAATTGGATCGACAGGACGAATCACCACAGAGCGGTCGGCTAAACGGGGCATGAGTTGAAAGGCTTTATGGGTCTCGCGAAACATATAGCGTTCAACATGTACAGGTTCAGGAAAACCAAAGTTTACATCATGAATTTTATGCCATTGCTGTTCATAGTCATATTGGAATTTTGGACGATAATATTCCAAGCGCCATTCTTGCAAACCACGAGTAATGCGCATCATCATAGAACCAAATTGCCATGCTTTGGATTGGTTCAATTCAAACAGTTGTTCTCCCCACCACTTTAAATCAGGGAGTTCTGGTTCCAGATGTTCTTTCTTCTTAGACAAAAGTGTTTATCCCATTCATAAAATCATCATCAAATCTTTAACAAACAGACTTCACGCTGTCATGAGCATAGAGTACACTCAAAGCAATTTAAATCATTAATATAAGTTGTAATGCAAGTTCTCAAACAATTACAAATACCATATAGTTTTGCAAAACGGCATGGAGTGCTGTTGCGTTATGAAGGTGATCAAGTTTTTATTGTTCGCCGTCAGGATACCGCACAAATTGCGATTCAGGAAGCCCGCCGCTATCTCGGTCGTACAGCACAACATCAATTATGTAATGAAACTGAGTTTAATCACATGCTCAGTTCAAGCTATGCTGGTGAAACGGGCGAATCGCAACAGGTTGCAGCTGGTCTTGAAGATCACCCTGATCTATTGAGTTTGGCCGATCAGATTCCTGAAACTGAAGATCTGATGGATCAGGAAGATGATGCACCAATCGTGCGACTCATCAATGCTTTATTATCTGAAGCGATTCGAGTCGGGGCTTCTGATATTCATATTGAAGCTTTTGAAAAGAAATTATCTGTTCGCTTACGGGTAGATGGGCAATTGCGTGAAATCGTACAGCCTCGTCGTGAACTTGCGCCATTGTTGGTATCGCGTATTAAAGTCATGGCAAAACTCGATATTGCAGAAAAACGTATTCCACAAGATGGTCGTATTTCTTTACGTCTTGCAGGACGTGAGGTGGATGTCCGTGTTTCGACCTTGCCATCGTCGCATGGTGAACGTGTCGTTATGCGTTTGTTGGATAAACAAGCGGGTCGACTCAACATGACCCATTTGGGTTTAATGAAGCCTGACTATGAGCGTTTAACGCAATTGGTTCATCGTCCACATGGCATTATTCTAGTCACTGGCCCTACAGGTTCGGGTAAAACGACGACTTTGTATGCCGCGCTTTCTGATTTGAATGATGGTTCTAAAAATATCCTCACTGCTGAAGATCCGATTGAGTATCAACTTGAAGGGATTGGGCAGACTCAAGTGAATACCAAAGTGGATATGACCTTTGCCCGTGCGTTAAAAGCCATGCTGCGTCAAGATCCAGATGTGGTGATGGTGGGTGAGATTCGTGATTTGGAAACGGCTGAAATCGCAGTTCAAGCGTCTTTAACAGGTCACTTGGTTTTGTCTACACTACATACCAATACTGCAATTGGTGCTGTGACCCGTTTAAAAGATATGGGGATTGAACCCTTCTTATTATCCAGTTCATTGATTGGGGTGATTGCCCAGCGTTTAGTTCGGACATTGTGTTCTCATTGTCATACGTGGCGTGAAGCAGATGATTTCGAAAAAGATGTGTTTAAACCTGTGAGTTTAGAATCGAATTTAAAACTGCCTGTGCCGAATGGTTGTGATTTTTGTTCCCATACGGGCTTTACAGGACGTACTGCGATTTATGAAATTGTACCGATTGATGAGCAGATGCGCCGTTTGATTCATGGTAATGCAGCAGAGTATGAACTTGAAGAATATGCACGTAAAGATGCAGGTTCAATTCGAGATGATGGTTTACGTAAAGTATTGGCGGGTAAAACCACAATGGAAGAGGTTTTACGGGTAACCAATGAAGCGGCTGAGTAGGTTGTTCCAGCAGGTTTTGAAAGGATTACATCTTTTATAACTAAATGTATTAATTATTTAGAGCGTGCTAAAGGTGGTAGCCTTTAGCATAAAGGCTGAATTCTGTATAAATTATCATTTATCGCTATTAGTTTTTGTGTAATATTTTTTGTATATTATTTGATTTTTTCAATCAGGTGTTTATCAGAATAACGAGTCAAAAATGTTGTAAATCCATACCCTAAAGTGCCTCCAACCACTCGTGTCCAACCGCTTACAAAGATATCTTCGATACCATCGTTATTGAAGTCTGCTCTAAATTGCTCAATTAGAGAAATTTCCATTCCATCAAACTCTAATGAAATTGTGTAAATCTGGCTTTCATTGACTGTAATAATACCTTTGCGAACTAAATCTCCAACTGAAAATCTCTGTTGAGTGTACTTATTAAATTTTGCTCCAAAATCATGAAAGATACTAGGCGATAATAAATCAAGATTATTTATTTCTTCCCAAGGCTCACTTATAAATGAAATTTTGGGCATTTTAGCTATTTGCAATGCTTTTATTAACTCATCAAAAAAAATGAAAGTAAAAGACATTTTAAGATCCGCATTTGTCAAAGGATAAAAACCATTGCTTGTAGCCCATCTCCACTCACTTAAAGTGGAAACTTTGGTTTCCTTGTTAATATCATTGACTAATTTGAGATAGTCATATATTCCTCCAACTAGAAGTTTTTTGTTGATCAATGTCGAAATGTCTGTGTCAAAGTAGAAAGAATCATATACTTCATCAATGAATTCAACTCCTAATGGTAGTCTTACTTCTTTGATATTCCAATTATTCTGTTGAGCTTGATTTATTATGCGTTGTAATTCTTTAATATCAATTAAATTGGTTGCTAACGCCGTTTGAACTTTAGAAATAATTTGACCTTTGTTCTTTCTTCTTTTAAGTTTTTCTATTTCTTGTGTGATTTTTGGCAACGCTCTTTTGGTTAGTCCTAGGTAAAATAAGATTGTCTGCTTCGCAAATAATTCGTCATTTTTTCTAAGGTTACATTTTCCGTGCACAGGAACTAGGTTATATAATTCGTTTACATCAAAATTTTTGTCAAGGTCAAACGCTACCTTAAATGTATCAAAGCTTCTTTGGTTATTTGCAAGACTTTCTGGAATCACATGATCAATATGGACATCATTCCAATCTAAGTTCTTGTTGCAATAGAAGCAAGTATTATTATAAGAAGCCCATAATGCACTTCTTATAATATTGTCAAATTTGGTAAGGCTCATATAACATTTTACATAAAGTATTATTTTGTGAATAAATATACCTTAATAAAGAAATTTTTTGGCTTAATTCAAACAAAACAATAAATTAAATCTACCTAAAACAGAATTGAGTATTTAGGTAGATTCGAAAAATTAAACAATCACATTTAACGTAACATCAATATTGCCACGAGTCGCATTTGAATATGGGCAAACAATATGTGCAGCATCTACTAACTTCTGTGCTTCTTCTTGCTCTAAACCTTCTAAATGAATATTTAAAGTCACTTGAATACCAAAACCAGTAGCGATTGGACCAATACCAACATCACCTTCGATATAAACATCTGGGGTAATTTTTAAATGATCACGATTCGCAACAAATTTCATCGCACCAAGGAAGCAAGCAGAATAACCTGCTGCAAAAAGTTGTTCAGGATTGGTACCACCACCAGCACCACCCATTTCTTTAGGCACTGCTAATTTAACATCTAAAATTCCGTCTGATGATGTTGCACGACCATCACGACCGCCAGTTGCTTTTGCATGTGCTGTATAAACCACTTTTTCTAAAGACATCGGAAATCATCCATTTTTGATTGTGTTCAATTATATCGTATACGATATAAATATTTAAACAAGTAGCGTTTGTGTAAAATTTGATAACTTTATTTTGAAATGTTTTCGCGTAAGTTTGAAAGAAGATCTTTCAATTGAGTAATGCTGTCTAAATCACAGGCACTGGCTTGAGCAACTTGTAACGGAATATCCACGGCTTTTAATTTTAGCGCACGACCTGTAGCTGTTAGGCTGATAATCACTTGACGTTCATCTTTCGTAGAACGTTCGCGGTTAACAATACCATTACTTTGTAATTTTTTGAGTAAGGGGGTAAGCGTAGATGATTCTAAAAAGAGTTTTTCACCGATTTCAGACACAGTTAGACCATCTTTTTCCCAAAGCACTAACATGACCAAATACTGTGGATAGGTCAGTCCTAGTGGTGTGAGTAATTTACGATAAAGTTGATTTAATGCTAAGTTTGTAGAGTAAACAAGAAAGCAGAGTTGATGATCAAGATTTAAGTTTGAATAGTCTTGTTGCATGCTTGTCTCGTGAAGATATTACGCCTCACAAGTATAACGTTGTTTCGTCTCGTTCAGGAAATAAAAGTCATTAATGGCAATACAGGCTTAGAATGACATCAATTTACGATGTTGCATTAAAGGCATTGATTCACGAATTGAGCGCTGCTCATTTAAATCAAAAGGAACCGTCATCAATTGCGCGCCTTCTGCATCTGTAATCGCTAAAATCTGCCCACGACTATTGGTTGCGCCAGCATGTCCCCAGGTTTGACGTTTTTCACCATGCCAACCTTGTTGTGCTGCAGCTAAAACATGACATTGGCTGTCCATCGCACGTGCTTGAAGTAATAACTGCCAATGCATTTGACCTGTGGTATAGGTAAATGCAGCTGGTGCAGTCAAAATATTTGCACCTTGCGATCGCAAGGTGAGTGCAAGTTCTGGAAAGCGTAAGTCGTAGCAAACCATCAAACCAATTTGTCCAAAAGGTGCTTTCGCGACAACAATATCACTGCCTGGTTCAAAAAACTGAGATTCTTGATACCCACCAACAGCATCACCCACTTGTACATCAAATAAGTGAATTTTGTCATAACGTGCTTCAGTGCCTTCTGGACTGATACATAGGCTGACAGTACGAACTCGACCGTCAGCAATAATTGAACCATCTGGACGGAAAGGGCAAGGTAAAGTCCCTGCAACAATCCATATTTGATAATGATGTGCTAAGTTTTCTAAACGCTTTTGAATTTCTTCAAAACGTGCAGCAGTTTCCCGTTGTTTACCTGCGGCAAAGCAAACAAAGTTTTCAGGAAACACAATCAAAGATGCGCCATCAGCTTTACTTTGTTGTATCAACGACTCAATCACACTGAAGTTTGCTTCAATGTCATTTTGAGAGTTCATTTGAACAACGGAAAGTAAAGTCATGGGCTATCCCTGATAAAGCAATCTTGAAATTATTAAGCGTTTTGCTGGTTTGAAGATACACATTCCATTGTATCTTGCTGCTTTTCAAGTTGTTTAACTAATGGCTCGAACATATTTTGGTTGTTTTCATTGAGCTTCATTAATGTTTTGTGTGCATCGAGAACGGTACACAGCATTGTGCTGTGATTAACGTTATCGTCAATCAAAGCATTGGTGCACACTTGAGGGTCACCACAGTAATTTAAAATGACAAAAACCTGCCCTAAGCCCATGCTATTGGCTAGAGTGGTAATATCTGGATTTGTGGACAGCATCACCGCTTGGATGTGGTGTACTTGTTTCAACTTTAAGCCAAGCTTGGCAAGTATTCCAAGAACTGTACTATCAATAAATGTGGTTTGGGTTAAATCAACAATTGCGCCAATGACGTTTTTCTGTTGTTCAATCCTTGCCAAAAGTTTGTCTAAACTAATACAAGATTGGGCTCGCACTTCACCAATAAGTTTGAAAATATGCGTTCCATTCAAGCTTGCATATTCAACATGACCTGTTGACATATAAATGCCATTTGCAGAGAAGGATAGGAAAATTATCACATAGCGCAAGTCTATACTCAAGCGTTTGCGTATAGGTTATTAGTCTAATTTATTATATGTATTTGATTATATTGTTAATTCATTCTGCGGAGACTGAGGATTGCAATGTCATCTGCTACATGTTCTGGTGCGCGGAATGATTGATTTTGCAAATGATAGACCAATTGTGAGAACTGTTCATTCAAACCACCTGAGAATGGTTCAAGGGCACCATCAGAACAAATAATGAACCGCGCATGCTTGGTTAAGGTACATTGGAATTCTTCAACCTCTAAATCTTCTGTGAGTCCTAAAGGAAAACTGCTGGTATTTAAGACACGAGGGGCTTGGTTGGGCTCAAAAATGATGGGGGGAGGGTAATGCCCCGCACTTGACCATTTTAAAGCATGTGTTTCTAGATTTAGAATTCCAGCTAACATCGTGATATGTTTTTCAATATTTTCTTGAACCAGCATACCATTGAGTTTTTTAATCAACTCCCTTGGTGTTTTCGAGCGACCATGAAAGGCAGCCATCCAAGATGTCAGTAACGAGCTGGTTACACCATGTCCTGACACATCAGCCAAATAGAACATGATCTCTTTATCACTGATTTTCCAGTAGTCATACCAATCACCAGACAAATATGCTGAAGGCTGGAAAAGCGTCTCAACTTTATAGTTTTGTAGTTCAATTGGATTTGGAAGAAGTTTCTTTTGTAGTTCTGCGGCAGATGGTAAATCACGGCTATCTTGATTACGTTTATATTGCGCATCAATTTTTAATAAAGAATCTTCAAGATTGGCTGGAAGCTTGGTCCAGATCCAACCAGCAAGAGCGCCAAGTTCCCATGCTTGAGAAAGTTCGCTTCCTTCATTTTCTTGTGCAATGACAATGGTAGGCAAAGCCCATTGGTATTGTAAAAAATCGTGGACGTCTGCAATTGCAATAATTGTTGGATCATAACGATGAATGTCTTCAATGGTAATCATCTGCAAGCTAGGAAGCGTATCTAATACTTGTTCTAAGCTTGAAATTTGGCGACTGGGTTGAATGAAATACATAGAAGAAATGAATGATCCTTAATCGGTATAAAAGCATTATCCAGTAGATTTACTATAGATGACACCACAATGCTAGTAAAACCATATGAATTACTAGCAAATAAGTTTAACAAAATATTGTGGTTATTTGTCTGCGTTTGTTTCAGCAGGACTATTGCTATCATCCTCGTCATCATCTACAAACGCTACAGCTTCCTGTCCACGGCCTTTTTTCTCAGCGATTTGGAATGCTAAACGTTGTAAATAGATATCGCGAATTGCTGAGTAACGATCACCTTGCAATACACTTTCAACATCTAGAAGTTTAGAACGCGTATTAATCCCACCTAAAGTACGATTACCCCAGATTAAACCTGTTTGATGGTTATTATCCATTGGGTAAGTAAGCGGATTGGCATAACCTTCAGCAACATAATCAGCTGAGTGACGAAGGGTACTTGGTCCTAAAATAGGTAGCATCACATAAGGACCACTTGGAATACCGTAGTAACCTAATGTTGTACCCAAGCTTTCTTCTTCAGTTGCTAAACCTAAGCGAGTTGCAGGATCAGCTAAACCTAGAGAGGTGACTGTGTTAATAGTAAAACGACCTAAGGACTTTGCTGCACGGCTAAAGCGTCCTTGAGCAAGTTGGTTGACCGCATTCCATGGTTCACTTAAGTTTTTACGAAATAAACTATATGAGGAACGTACATCACCTGGCACTTTCTCTTTGTACTGAACTGCGATAGGTCGAGCCACATTACGGTCGATCATGTCATTAAACGCATAAATTTCACGGTTCAATGGTTGAAGTGGATCTTTTACAGCATCTGGTTGTGCTGCATTGGCATTCACTTTTAAGTCATTTTTTGTGATGTTTTTAAGCTCTTTAAGCGCTTCGATTCTTGGATGTTTTGACGTTGCTTCGTTTTCTAGTGTCGAAGAATTCTCTTGAGACGACTTATCATCTGAAACAGAGTCTGTAGAAACCGCATTGTCAGAATTCTCTTGAGTAGATAATTCGTCTTGAGCAAATACATGGCTAGTCAGACCAATGCTAAGTAAACAAGCCCAGAGTACATGATAAGGACGCATAGAATTCCTTGAAATATTCTTAAAGTAAAAGTAGTCAATAACGATATAGCTATATTAAAGACTTCATAATCGTATTCTAACAGCAGTTATTACATATGTATTAAAGCAAATTTGATTAAAAAGTGTGAATAAATATGATAAACGAACAATATTTGTTCGAACAATTAAAATAATTAAAAAAAGGGGTTGTGTTGGATTGGGAATGCTGTAGAATGCACATCCATCGGCGGTGATGTTAAATAAAACTTCTGATAAATCAGGTACTTGATTAAGTTGTTAAGATTTCGAATTGAGATTTTA
>Ga0308158_10000326_pt1 | contig 90753 bp, 74 predicted proteins | sample PhyBR2_FD_201038 | JGI IMG/M metagenome (GOLD analysis project Ga0308158, IMG submission 201038) | Phyllosphere microbial communities from UC Gill Tract Community Farm, Albany, California, United States - DLSLB.R2 | ecosystem: Host-associated > Plants > Phyllosphere > Unclassified | place: USA... | reverse complement strand
GACGAACGCGGTGTGGCCGGACGCGGCGTGCGCCGCTGCTACCGGGGTGCGCGGTGTTTGTAGCAGCGGCGCGAGCCGCGTCGGCGGTGGATGCGGTGTGTCTGGATGAACGCGGCGCGGCCGGACGCGGCTTGCGCCGCTGCTACAGGGGTGCGCGGTGTTTGTAGCAGCGGCGCGAGCCGCGTCGGCGGTGGATGCGGCGTGTCTGGATGAGCGCGGTGTGGCCGGACGCGGTGTGTCTGGATGAACGCGGCGCCGTCAGACGCGTTACACACGAATACGGTTTGCGGTGGCGCAGGCGATGGCTAAAATGGCGGCTTTCGTATGCGCCTTTCGCATGCACCCTGCCGTGAAGCCCGATGACATGCCCTTCGACCTTCTTTCCAGCCTCAGCGTTACGCCGAGCGTTCTGCTCATTCTCGTGTTGGTGGCGTTCATCGCCGGTTTCATCGACGCCATCGCCGGCGGCGGTGGCCTGCTAACCACCCCTGCCCTGCTCACCGCCGGCCTGCCGCCTCATCTGGTGCTGGGCACCAACAAACTGAGCTCGACCTTCGGTTCGGCCACGGCCGGCTATACGTTCTATCGCCGCAAGTTGTTTCATCCCGGTCAATGGAAGAACGCCCTGCTGGGTACCTTGCTGGGTGCCTTCCTGGGCGCGGGGGCCGCGCATTACATGCCCGCCGAATGGCTGAACAAGATGCTGCCGGTGATCGTCTTCGCCTGCGGCCTGTACCTGCTGTTCGGGGGTACACCCAAAGCCCCACTGGACAGCGACGCGCCGATCAAGCGCAAATGGCAACTGCCCCAAGGCCTGACGCTGGGCTTCTATGATGGTGTGGCAGGCCCCGGCACCGGAGCGTTCTGGACCGTCAGCACGCTGCTGCTCTACCCACTCGATCTGGTTCGCGCCAGCGGCGTGGCGCGCAGCATGAACTTCGTCAGCAACATCTCGGCACTCACGGTGTTCATCGCCAGTGGCCAGGTCGACTGGCTGATCGGTTTGAGCATGGGCCTGGCGGTCATGGTTGGCGCCTTCTTCGGCGCGCGCACCGCGATTGGCGGCGGGGCCAAATTCATTCGCCCGGTGTTCATCACCATCGTTCTGGCGCTGACCGTACGCCTAGCCTGGCAGCACTGGTTCGGGCAGGCCTGAGCGGCGCGCCACATAGAGGTCGATGAGGTGCCGGGCAATCGATCGCCCAGCCGGAAGGGCCGGCAACGCGTCGATGTGAAACCACTGCGCGTCCTCGATCTCGTCCAACTGCGGAACGATCTCGCCGGCCGCATATTCGGCGTGAAAGCCCAGCATCATCGAATGGGGAAACGGCCAGCACTGGCTGCCGATGTACTGAATGTTGCGAACCGTGACCTGCACTTCCTCCATCACCTCGCGGCGCAGGCAGTCCTCGGCCGATTCGCCCGGCTCGGCAAAGCCTGCCAAGGTGCTGTAGACACCTGGAACGAATCGCGGCGATCGCGCCAGCAGCACCTCGTCGCCACGGGTAACCAGCACGATCATGCTCGGTGAGATTCGCGGGTAACTGCGCAGCTCACAGCGTGCACAATGCATCGCCCGCTCGCCCTGGACCTGCTGCATGGGCCCGCCGCAACTGCCACAGAACCGATGCTCACGTGCCCATGTGCCAATCTGCGCGGCGTAGCCGAGCATGCGATAAACCTGAAAATCACCTTCGAGCATGAACTGACGCAGGCCTTGCCAATGGCAGTCATCCGGCGTGTCCGGGCTGCGCAGTTCGAGCAGGTAGACCGGCTGGCCATCAAAATGGCCGATCCCGTGTTCGGCCAGGATGTCCAGGGGTTGCTGCTTCAGCCATTGGCGCTCGAACAGCACGCCTTGGGCAGCGCAGAGAAACCCCTGACTGCTGCGGGCGACCGCCAGGCCGCCGGGTAGCGCGGTATCGAGTACCGCCGTGGTCCAGCGTTCACTCATCGAATCCAATCCTCGTTTGCCACCGTCGCCCGATCATTCCACACACACGCCGGCTGTCGCCGCTGCGCGAGCCTGGGCCGGGTTCTGCGCGCGGTACAGGTTGAGCGCGGTGTTGATGATGCCCAGCTGGCTGAACGCCTGGGGAAAATTGCCCAGCATGCGCCCCGCCTTGGGGTCGTACTGCTCGGCCAACAGGCCGACGTCATTGCATAGACCGGCCAGACGCTCGAACAAACGTTGGGCGTCGGTCATACGGCCTTGCAGCACATAGACATCGGCGAGCCAGAAAGAGCACACCAGAAAAGTCCCCTCGCCCGGGTCCAGCCCATCGACGCCATGGGCGGTGTCGTAACGCAGCAGCAGACCGTCGCGCATCAACGTGCTCTCGATGCGGGCCACGGTCGCCACGACACGTGGGTCGTCTGGCGGCAGGAACCCGGTCAAGGCGATCTGCAGCAGGCTGGCGTCGGTATGGGTCGAGCCATAGGCCTGGACGAAATGGCCGTGTTCGGTATCGATGCCCCGACTGCACACCTGAGCATGGATCCGGTCGGCGACGGCGCGATAGTGCTGGGCTTGCGCGCGGCCCTCTTCGGTCGGCTCGGCAAGGGTCGCTGCGCGGTCGAACGCCACCCAGGCCATGACCTTGGAATGGGTGAAATGCTGGGGTTCGCCGCGGATCTCCCAGATGCCTTCATCGGGCTGCTCCCAGATGCTTTCCAGGTACGGCAGGATCACGCGAAAGATCGCGGCACCGCGGGGATGACGGGGCAGACCGGCGCGAATGGCCTGGCTCATGGCGTCGGCGACTTCGCCGTACACATCCAGCTGGCGCTGGGTCGCCGCGCCGTTGCCGATGCGAACCGGTGCCGAACCCTTGTAGCCGGTCAACCACGGCAAGGTCTGCTCGGGCAATCGGCGCTCACCGGCCAGGCCGTACATGATCTGCATCTGCTCCGGGTTGCCGGCAACCGAGCGCATCAGCCACTTGCGCCACGCGGCCGCCTCTTCGTAGTAGCCCAGGTTCATGAACGCCAGCAGGGTCATGGTCGCATCGCGCAGCCAGCAGTAGCGGTAGTCCCAGTTGCGCTCACCGCCCAGTTGTTCGGGCAGCGAGGTGGTCACGGCAGCAACGATGCCGCCGGTGGGGGCATAGGTCATGGCCTTGAGGGTCAGCAGCGAGCGTTTCACCAAGGGCGTCCAGCCGCCGACGTCCGGGCAACGCTGGGCGAACTCGCGCCAATAGCGTTCCGTTTCAACCAGGGACAGTTCAGCCTCCACCGCCGGTTGCACGGGCAGATGCGAGGGCTGAAAACTCAAGCGGTAGCACAACTGCTCGCCGGCTTCGACCTTGAACCGGCTACCGGTGCGGTGGTCCACGGCGTGCAGATCGGAGGCGCTGCGCAGCACCAGCATGTCGGGGCCGGCCACTGCCGTGAGCGTCCGGGGCTGAGCCTGTTCGACCCACGGCACACTGCTGCCATAGTCGAAACGCATGACCAACTCCATGTCGAACTCGACCTGTCCGCTCAGGCCGACCACCGTGCGCACCACGCAATCCTGCTCGCCGACCGGCATCCAGTCGACGAGCATGGCGCTGCCCTGCTCGGTATGAAACACCGTCTCCAGAATCATCGTGCTGTCGCGGTAGCGTCGCTCGGTACCGGTCAACGGCTGACTGGGACAGATACGCCAGCGGCCGTTGTCGCTGCTGCCCAACAGGGCGGAGAAACAGGCGGGGGAATCGAATCGGGGAAAGCACAGCCAGTCCAGCGACCCGCAGCGGTCGACCAGGGCAGCGGTACGGCAATTGCCCAACAGGGCGTAGTCTTCGATCAGCGCCGGCATGGAACCCTCATGACCACTGGCGCGGACCGGGAGCGGTGCCGCGCCTGGAATCTACATCAACGTTGCGCGCGCGGCAGGATCAGTTGGTGAATGGCCTGCGCCACGCCGTCCTCGGCATTGCTGGCGGTGACCGCATCGGCCTGTTCGCGGACGACCTGCTCGCCCTGGCCCATGGCCACGGAAAACCCGGCGCGCTTGAACATGGCCACGTCGTTGCCGCCGTCGCCCAGCACGGCCGTGTTGGCCAGTTCGATGCCCAGACGCTCGGCCAATGTGGCCAAGGCTTCACCCTTGTTGGCCAGCACCGCCGTAATGTCCAGGTAGTACCGCTGCGAGCGCGCCGCGATGGCCTTGCCGTGCAACGGCGCCTGCAACTGCTGTTCAAGGTCGACCAACAGCTGGAAGTTGCCGGAGGTGGCGACCATCTTGTGCACGCGGTCCAGATACGGCGTGAAGTCTTCGACGATCAGCGGCTCGTAGCCCAGCGCGTGCAGTTCCTTGGGGAAATACTCGGCCTTGCGATCCCGCGCCAGCCACTGGTCGTCGGCGAATACCCAAACGTCCAGAGCGTGTTCGGCGAACAGCGCCAGGCAAATGTCCACGGCATCGCGGTCGACCCAGTGGGACTGCAGTTCGCTGCCATCGGCATTGATCAGCACGCCGCCGTTGAATGCAGCGGTCGGCAAGTCGATGCCCAAGGCCTCGATCTGCTGGCGCATGGCCCGCGGTGGACGGCTGCTGGCCAGGGTGAACTTCACCCCGGCCGCGCGCAACTGCGCCACGGCCTCGATCACTGCGGGGCTGAGGCTGTGATCGGGCATCAGCAGGGTGCCGTCCATGTCGCTGAGGACCAGCTGGATGAGGTGATTCGACGAGGCACTCATCCCAGACGATGCCAGTGGTGGCCGTCGCGGGCCAGCAGCTCGTCGGCCGCCTCCGGACCGTCCTCGCCCGCTGCGTAGGTGGCGATGCTGCCACCCTCGCGCCAGGCATCAAGGAACGGCTGCACCGCGCGCCAGCCGTTCTCGATGTTGTCGGCCCGCTGGAACAGGGTCTGGTCGCCGATCAGGCAGTCGTAGATCAAGGTTTCATAGCCGGTGGACGGCTGCATCTGGAAGAAGTCCTTGTAGGCGAAGCCCAGCTTGACGTTCTCCAGTTCCATGGCCGGTCCCGGACGCTTGGCCTGCAGGTCGAACCACATGCCCTCGTCGGGCTGGATCTGGATCTTCAGGTAGTTGGACTTGAGCCGGTCCACTTCGGTGTCACGGAACTGCGCGTAGGGCGCTGGTTTGAAACAGATGGCGATCTCGGTATCGCGCACGCTCATGCGCTTGCCGGTGCGCAGGTAGAACGGCACACCCACCCAGCGCCAGTTGTCGACCATGACCTTGAGCGCCACGTAGGTTTCAGTGGTGCTCTGGGGATCGACCTTGGGTTCTTCGCGGTAACCGGGTTTATCGCCCTGTCCCGCCGTGTACTGGCCGCGCACCGAGTTCTTCAGGGCATCAGCCTTGGACCAGGGCCGGATGGCACCGATGACCTTGGCCTTCTCGCCGCGAACCGCATCGGCGCCAAAGGCTGCTGGCGGTTCCATGGCGATCATGGCCAGCAACTGGAACAGGTGGTTGGGCACCATGTCACGCAGGGCGCCGGTCTGGTCGTAGAAGTTGCCACGGGTCTCGACCCCGACCGTTTCGGCCGCGGTGATCTGCACGTGGTCGATGTAGTGGTTGTTCCAGAACGCTTCGAAGATACCGTTGGAAAAGCGACTGACCAGGATGTTCTGGACGGTTTCCTTGCCCAGGTAATGATCGATGCGGTAGATCTGCTTCTCGCTCATGACGCTCAACAGACACGCGTTGAGCGCTTCGGCGGAAGCCAGGTCGTGACCGAAGGGTTTTTCGATCACCACCCGGCGAAAGGCGTCGGGCTGCTCCTTGAGCAACCCGCTGCTGCCCAGTCGCTGCGCCACTTCACTGAAGAAGCGCGGCGAGGTGGCCAGGTAGAACATGGCATTGCCGGTGCCGTTGACTTCGATGCGCTCGGCAATGGCCTGGTAGGTGGCCTCGTCGAGGAAGTCACCGGAAATGTAGCTGATGCGCTTGCGCAACTTGGCCCAGAGCGCCGGATCGAGCACCTTGTCCGGCTCGTCGACGCCCTTGGCCCGCGCCTGTTCGATGATGAACGCTTCGAGCTTCGCGGCGAAATCCGCGTCACTCACCTCGTTATGGTCGACCCCGACGATGTGCAGGCCGTTGTCCAGCAGTCCGTCCCGGCTCAGGTTGTACAAGGCCGGCATCAGCAAGCGTTTGACAAGGTCGCCATGGGCGCCGAACAGAAACAGGGTTGACGGTGGAGCGGCATCTACTTTCGAGGTCGCTCTACTCATTTGGGAACCTCGACATGGCCGCCGAAGCCGAAACGCATCGCCGAGAGGATCTTGTCACCGTAGGTGGCGTCCTGGCGCGAGCGGAAACGGGCGAACAAGGCACCGGAGAGCACCGGTACCGGTACCGCCTGCTCGACCGCAGCGTCGATGGTCCAGCGACCTTCGCCACTGTCGGATACGACGCCGGAGTACTGGGTCAGCTGCTGGTCGCTGGCCAGAGCATCAGCAGTCAGGTCCAGCAGCCAGGACGAAACCACGCTGCCACGACGCCAGACTTCGGCAATGTCGGCCAGGTTCAGGTCGAAGCGCTGGTCTTCGGGCAGCTCGCTGCTGGATTTGGTCTTGAGGATGTCGAAGCCTTCGGCGAAGGCCTGCATCATGCCGTACTCGATGCCGTTGTGGATCATCTTGACGAAGTGACCCGAACCGGCGGGGCCTGCATGGATGTAACCACGCTCGGCACGGTCATCCGGGCTGTTGCGGTCGCGGGTGCGGGGAATGTCGCCCATGCCGGGTGCCAGGCAGTCGAACAACGGGTCGAGGCGTTCGAAGATTTCCGGTTCGCCACCGATCATCATGCAGTAGCCGCGGTCCAGGCCCCAGACGCCGCCGGAGGTGCCGACGTCGACGTAGTGCAACTGGCGCGCCTTGAGGTCGCGTGCACGGCGGATGTCGTCCTTGTAGAAGGTGTTGCCGCCGTCGATGATCACATCGTCCGGCTCCAGCAGGTCAGCGAGCTGGGCGATGGTGGCCTCGGTCGGAGCCCCGGCGGGCAGCATGACCCAGACCGCGCGCGGCGTGTCCATCTTGCTCACCAGATCGGCGAGATCGGCGGCACCGGTAGCGCCCTCACCGGCCAGGCCATGCACCGAATCCTGATTGCGATCAAAGACCACCGTTTGATGACCAGCGCGCATCAGCCTTCTGGCGATGTTTCCGCCCATGCGGCCCAGCCCAATGATTCCCAGTTGCATGCGAGAGCTCCACTCTATGTTGCTTGAAAAAGATATTTCTTGAACGGTGATGTCCTGGAAGCGGGTCAGGGTATTACCCGAACGAGCCCCCAAGTTAGTCCCGGACGATACCGGTAAGTTTCCGAGTATACCTTTGGTCGGTTGCGGGGCTGGCCAAAAAACTTGAATTTTTGTCGATTTCATCAAGACGCGCTTCTGGAGCGGGACACAAATCGCAATGGTTTTGTTCCAGGACCCGTGAGGGTTCGCCAACAGGCTCGAGCAAGGGCCGCGAAGCCGCCAAAACGCCCACCGCACAAGGCCTGTAGGACGAGTGTGCCAATAATAATCGCCCGTCAGTCGCGCGCCCGGCCCAAAAAAATGGCGGATCTCTTACACTCAGGTCACAGGCGATCTATCGCTTGGAAATCCGATGCAAAAAACTCGAAACTTTTTGCAAATCAGACAGGTCAGGATAGGAAGCAGGTTATTTGATGTTTCTTGTCCGCCAAACCTGCTATCCCGTGAATCATTGCAGCCTGCGGCAGGAACGCCGTTGTCTGCAGCGCCTGTGCGTGTGTCAGCGGGAAGCGCTAATCGATCAGCGCTTTTTCAGAGTCAGGATCTGCCATACAAGTACGTAATGCACGGGAGAGAACAATGATCAGTGCCGCTGTCGAAAACCACGGAGAGCGTTTCAACAGGCAAGCGGCGGAACCCGCCCACTTGCAGGTTCCCACGCCTACCAGCAAAGCACTGCAGACGCCGTCCAGCGTCCACAAGCAAAAAGTTCTTTTCGTGACATCGGAGATCGCCGACCTGGTCAAGACCGGCGGTCTGGGTGACGTGTCGGCTGCGCTGCCACGAGCCATGAGCCAGGTTCACGACGTTCGTGTGCTGATTCCCGGCTACCCGCAAGTGCTCAACAGTGACAATCCGATTCATGTGGTTGGCGAATTGAGCGGCCACGCCGCCCTGCCGCCCTGCAAGATCGGTCGTATGGACATGCCCGACGGGCTCGTCATCTACGTACTGCTCTGCCCTGAGCTGTACGAGCGTGACGGCACTCCCTATGGCGCCAACAACGGTCGTGACTGGCCGGACAACCATATTCGCTTCGCCCGCCTGGGCCTGGCTGCTGCCGATATCGCAGCCGGTCAGGGCATGGTCCACTGGAAGCCCGATCTGGTTCATGCCCATGACTGGCCGGCCGGTCTGGCGCCTGCCTACATGCATTGGCGCGGGCTGAACACACCGACGTTGTTCACCATCCACAACCTGGCCTACCAAGGCGTGTTCAGCCGTGCCTGCTGCCCTGAATTGGGCGTGCCCAGCCATGCGATGCAGCAGGACGGCATGGAATTCTTCGGCAAGTTGTCGTTCCTCAAGGCCGGCATGGCCTATTCGAACCACATCACCACGGTGAGCGCGACCTACGCCGAAGAGATCACCACCCCTGAATTCGGCTGTGGCCTTGAAGGCTTCCTCAGCAGCAAGGCGCAGCAGGGCAAGCTCAGCGGCATTCCCAATGGCATCGACGCCAGCTGGGAATCGGCGACCGACCCGCACCTGGTGTGTCCGTTCAGCTTGAACGACTGGGAAGGCAAAGCAGTGAATGCCGCCCACGTGCGCGAGCTGTTCGAGATCGACGATTCGGACGGCCCATTGTTCGCCGTAGTGTCCCGCCTGGTTTACCAGAAGGGCCTGGACCTGACTGAAGGCGTTACCCAGTTCATCGTCGAGAACGGCGGCCAGGTGGTCATCATCGGCCGCGGCGAGCCTGAAGAAGAGCAAGCCATGCGCGAACTGGCCCTGCGTTTCCCGGGTCGCGTCGGCGTACGCATCGGCTTCAACGAAACCGACGCCCGCCGCATGTTCGCCGGCAGCGATTTCCTGTTGATGCCTTCGCGCTATGAACCCTGCGGCCTAAGCCAGATGTATGCACAGCGCTTCGGTTCCTTGCCGGTGGCGCGCAACACGGGCGGTCTGGCCGATACCATCGAAGACGGCGTGACGGGCTTTCTCTTCGGCGAATCGACCATCGAAAGCTATCAGGCCGCCTTGGCCCGTGCCTTCTATGTGTTCGACAAGCCTGAACTGCTGAATGCCATGCGCTGCCGCGCCATGACCCAGCCGTTCAACTGGAGCGAAGCGGTCGAACCCTACGCCGACCTGTACAAGACGCTGGTGCAAGGCAGCAAGCGTTCCGCGGCTCATCGGTAACGGCAGTCACTCAGTCACGGCAACTCATCAATAACGGCAACTGATCAATGACGGAAGAGGTTTCATCGATGCCTTCACGGAAAACTGAAACCTGGTCCCACGGTGCGGTAATGCAGGACTCCGGACTCACTCACTTTGCACTGTGGGCTCCGGATGCTTTCTCGGTTGGATTGCAGATCGCTGATGGTGAATCCTTGCCCATGGTCGCGCGCAGCGACGGGTGGTTCACCCTTGAGCACAAGTGCCCGGCGGGCACGGCCTACCGCTTCGATATCGATGGCGAGGTTGCCGTGCCGGATCCCGCGTCCCGCGCACAGCAGGACGATGTGCACTCCCCCAGCGTCGTGGTCGACCCGTTGGCCTATGAGTGGCAGAACACCAACTGGCTGGGTCGTCCCTGGTCCCAGGCAGTCATTTACGAGCTGCACGTCGGTGCCTTGGGTGGCTACGCCGGTGTCGAGGCTCATCTGGCCCGCCTCGCCGCGCTGGGTGTGACTGCCATCGAACTGATGCCGATTGCCGAATTTCCCGGCACGCGCAACTGGGGCTACGACGGCGTGCTGCCCTATGCACCCGAAGCCTCCTACGGTACTCCTGAACAACTCAAGCACCTGATCGACTGCGCCCACGGCCATGGTCTGATGGTGATCCTCGATGTGGTCTACAACCACTTCGGGCCGGACGGCAATTACCTGGGCCGCTATGCCAAGGGTTTCTTCCGTCACGACAAGAAAACCCCATGGGGCGACGCCATCGACTTCCGTCGCGATGAGGTGCGCAGCTTCTTCATCGACAACGCCGCGATGTGGCTGCTCGAATACCGTTTCGACGGTCTGCGTTTCGACGCTGTGCACGCTATTCAGGATCCTACGTTCCTCCAGGAAATGGCCGGCACCCTGCGTGAGCAGGTCGGGCCGGACCGGCATGTCTGGTTGATGCTGGAAAACGAGCACAACCAGGCCCACCTGCTCGAACAGGGTTATGACGCCCAGTGGAACGACGACGGCCACAACGTGCTGCACGCGATGTTGACCGGCGAAAGCGAGGCGTACTATGCCGACTTCAGCGAAGACTCCACCGAGAAGCTCGCTCGCTGCCTGAGCCAGGGCTTCATCTACCAGGGTGAAACCAATCAGAAAGGTGAAGCGCGTGGCGAGCCGAGCGGTCATCTGCCACCGAGCGCCTTCGTGCTGTTCCTGCAGAACCATGACCAGATCGGCAACCGCGCAATGGGCGAGCGGCTGAGCCTGCTGTGCAGCGAGCCTGCGCTTCGGGCAGCGACTGCGCTGCTGCTGCTCTCGCCGATGATCCCCATGCTGTTCATGGGCGATGAATGGGCCGCAGACGAACCCTTCCTGTTTTTCACCGATCACCACGGCGAACTGGCGGAAGCCGTGCGCGAAGGTCGTCGTGCCGAATTCGCCGCATTCGATTCGTTTGCCAACGAAGAAACCCGCGCCAAGATCCCCGACCCGAACGCTGCAAGCACCTTCGAAGCTTCGCGCCCGGACTTTGCCGAGTTCCAGTTCCGCCAGGACGGTCCCTGGGTGCAGCTGTACCGTCAGCTGTTGGCCCTGCGCCGCGACGAGATCGTACCGCGGCTTGACGGTGCCCAGTCGCTGGGAGCCCAGGTGCTGGCCGACAAGGCCGTGAGCGCCAAATGGCGCATGGGTGACGGCAGCGTGCTGCGCATTGACCTCAATTTGAGCGAGAGTACAGTGCCCGTTCAACTGCCCACCGAACACCGGCTGTTCGACAGTCGCCTGCAGTCGGACGATACGGGGAACACTCAAGGCTTGCCTGCCCACACGGCGCTGGTCAGCCTGGTTCCGGCGGGCGCTGCGGAGACCGCGGCATGAGCGAGAAACAGCAACTGCATGACCTCGCCGAACAGGCGGGTATCGCCGTCGACTGGACCGATGCCAACGGCAAGCCGCAAACCGTTCCTGACAGTGTCCTGCGCAAGGTGCTGCGAGGCCTCGGCCATCCGGCCGACAGCGACGATGAGCTGAAAGAAAGTCTGGCGGCGTCGAGCAAGGCGGCGCAGTCGCATCGCCTGCCACCGTTGCTGACCGTCGAGCATGGTCAGCCGCTGGATCTGGCGAAGTTCTTCGCGCCCGGTACGGCGTGTGAGGTGCATCTGGAAGACGGCAGCACGCTGTCGATCAGCCTGGACAAGGATGCCGCCCTGCCCGGTTTGCTGCCCGTTGGCTATCAGGATGTACAGATCGAGCAGCAGCGCTTCACCTTGGCTGTGGCACCGGCACGCTGCTACAGCGTCGCTGACGCCTACGGGCAGGACACCGCCCACGCTTGGGGGCTGGGCGTGCAACTCTACGCCGTGCGCCGCACTGGCGATGGCGGCTTCGGCGACACTCAGGCGCTGGAAGCCCTGGTGCGCAGCGCCGGCGAGCGCGGTGCCGACACCTTAGCCATCAGCCCCATGCACGCGATGAGCAGCAGCGACAACACGCGCTACAGCCCCTACTCGCCGTCCAGCCGACTGTTCCTCAACAGCCTGTACGCGTCCCCTGCCGCGGTGCTGGGCGAGGACGCAGTCCGCACGGCCATCGAGGCTGCCGGGCTGAGCGAAACCCTGCAATCGCTCGAAGCACTGCCGCTGGTCGACTGGCCGGCCGCCGCCGGCGCCAAGCAGCGCTTGTTCAGGGCCCTGTACAAGGGCTTTGGCGACTCCGAACACGCGTTGAACGCGGATTTCAGCGCCTTTCGCCACGCCGGTGGCGAGGCGTTGGAGAACCACTGCCGCTATGAAGCGCTGCAAGCCGATTTCAAGGCCCGTGGCGAAAGCCTGGATTGGCGCCAATGGCCACAAGAGTGGCACGACCCGCGCGGCACCGCGGTGGCCGGGTTCGCTGCCGCCCATGCCGACGAGATCGCCTTTCACGCCTTCTGCCAGTGGCTGATCGATCGCTGCCTGGCCAAGGTGCAGAAAGCCGCCCGTGACAGCGGCATGAAGATCGGCCTGATCGCCGACCTCGCCGTGGGTGCCGATGGTGCCGGGAGCCAGGCCTGGAGTCGCCAGGACGAATTGCTCGCCGACCTCACCGTCGGCGCGCCACCGGACATTCTCAATCGCTCCGGACAGAGCTGGGGCATTTCCGCCTTTTCTCCCGAGGGCCTCAAGCGTAATGGTTTCCGGGCCTTCATCGAAATGCTGCGGGCCAATTTTGCCCACGCGGGCGGCCTGCGCATCGACCATATCATGGGCCTGCAACGCCTGTGGCTGATCCCGGCCGACGCCAAGCCTGGGGAAGGTGCGTACCTGCAGTTCCCCATCGACGACATGTTGCGGCTGCTTGCCCTCGAATCTCATCGTCACCAGGCGGTAGTGCTCGGCGAAGACCTCGGCACCGTGCCGGATGGGCTGCGCGAGAAACTGGCGGCCAGGCAGATGCTCGGCATGCGCGTGCTGCTCTTCGAGCAAAACGATGGGGAGTTCACCGAACATCAAGCGTGGCCAGACAACGCCTTGGCGACGTCGACCACCCATGACTTGCCCACTCTCAACGGCTGGTGGCACGGCCGCGACATCGATTGGAACCGCGATCTGGAACTGATCGACGAGCCGACCGAGAAGCAATGGCGCGTGACCCGCGAGCACGAACGTCGTGCCCTGCGTCAGGTGCTCGCCCCTGAGCTGCAACACAGTGAAAGTGAAGGCATCGAGGACATCGACGCCATCATCGACGCAAGCACGCGCTTCCTTGGCCTGACCCCTGCCCCGCTGGTGCTGCTGCCGATCGACGATGCCTTGGGTATCGAAGAACAGGCCAACCTGCCGGGCACCATAGACAGTCACCCCAATTGGCGCCGCCGCTACAGCGCCCATGCCCAGAATCTTCTCGACGATGAAGACGCTGCCAGACGCCTAGAGCTGCTGGCCTGCGCCCGCCAACAAGCCAGTGAGCGTTACCGATGAAAAAAATGACGGCCAGCGTTCGGCTGCAATTGCACAAAGACTTCACCCTGGACGATGCCGCTCGCCTCGTACCTTATTTTTCCCGGCTCGGCATCAGCCACGTGTACGCGTCACCCATTCTCAAGGCACGCCCCGGCTCCATGCACGGCTATGACGTGGTCGACCCGACCCAGGTCAATCCCGAGCTGGGCGGTCAGCCTGCGCTGGAGCGGTTGATTGCAGCGCTGCGCGAGCACGATATGGGCTTCATCCTCGACATCGTGTCCAACCACATGGCGGTCGGTGGCTCACATAATCCGTGGTGGCTTGATCTGCTCGAATGGGGCCGCCGCAGCCCGTATTCGGAATTCTTCGACATCCAGTGGCATTCGCCCGATCCGCTGCTCGAAGGCCAGTTGCTGTTGCCGTTTCTGGGCAGTGATTACGGGGTGGCCCTGCAGAAGGGCGAGCTGGTGCTCAAATTCGATGCCGAACAGGGCAGTTTCTTCGTCGAGCACTACGAACATCGCTTCCCCATCTGCCCCATCGACTACCCGCACATTCTGGCCGCATCCGGGAATGCGCCGGTCAGCGAGCTGGGTGCGCGCTTCGCCAATCTGCATGGCAGCGACGACGCCTATGCTCAGGCCCGTGCGTTGCAGGCCGAGCTGGCCAAACAGGCCGCTGGTGCGGGTTTGAGCGAAGCCATCGAGGCTTCGCTGGCCCGCTTCGACTCGACCAGCGAAGAAGGCTTCAAGCGTCTGCACGAACTGCTGGAACGCCAATCCTATCGCCTCGCCAGCTGGCGCACCGCGGGCGACGACATCAACTGGCGGCGCTTCTTCGACGTCAACGAGCTGGGCGGCTTGCGTGTCGAGCGCCCTGCCGTGTTCGAAGCCACCCATGCGAAAATCTTCGAGTTGATCGCAGCGGGCCTGGTGGATGGTCTGCGTATCGACCACATCGACGGCCTGGCGGATCCGCGTGGTTACTCGCGCAAACTGCGGCGTCGGGTCGAAGGCCTGTTGCAGCAACGTCCCGAATCGGCGCGCATCGATCATGTGCCGATCTATGTCGAGAAGATCCTCGGCGCGGGCGAAACGCTGCACCGTGATTGGCAGGTCGACGGCACCACCGGTTATGAATTTATGAATCAGGTGTCCCTGCTCCAGCACGATACAGCCGGCGAGCAGCCGCTGGGCGAACTCTGGAACCGCATCAGCGGACGCCCCAGCGAGTTCACCGAAGAGGCGCACGTAGCGCGCAACCTGGTGCTCAATGGCTCGCTCGCCGGTGACTTCGAGTCCGTGGCCCAGGCCCTGTTGCAGGTGGCCCGAGGCGATCTGATGAGCCGCGACCTGACCCTGGGCGCCATTCGCCGGGCGCTGCAGGAGCTGATCGTGCATTTCCCGGTGTACCGCACCTACATCAACCCGTGCGGGCGTCCTGCCGAAGACGAAGCCTTCTTCCAGAAAGCCATGGAAGGTGCTCGCAGTACCTTGGGTGAAGCCGATTGGCCGGTGCTCGACTACCTGGAGCGCTGGTTGGGCGGCCAATCGTGGCGCGACCTGCCGCTGGGCCGCCCGCGCAAGCTGATCCGTCATGCCTGCGTGCGCTTCCAGCAGCTGACTTCGCCGTCGGCGGCGAAGGCCGTGGAAGACACCGCGTTCTATCGCTCTGCCGTACTGCTTTCGCGCAACGACGTAGGGTTCGAGACCGAACTGTTCGCCGGTACTCCTGAAGCGTTCGATGAAGCGTGTCAGCAGCGTCTGCAGCACTTCCCCGACAACCTCTTGGCCACTGCGACTCACGACCACAAGCGCGGCGAAGATACTCGCACCCGTCTGGCCGTGCTGAGCGAGCGTGCTCCCTGGTACGTCGAGCAAGTCGAACAATGGCTTGAACTGGCCGCGCCCCTGCGCAGTGCCTTCGGCGACGGCCATGCACCGACCGGTGGCGACGAACTGATGCTGTATCAGGCATTGCTGGGCAGCTGGCCGCTGGACCTACGCAGCGACGACGTCGATGGCCTGACCGCCTACGCCGAACGCCTGTATCAGTGGCAGCAGAAAGCGTTGCGCGAGGCCAAGCTGATCAGCAGCTGGAGCGCACCGAACGAAGCCTACGAAAAGGCTTGCCGCGAGTTCCTCGAACAGTTGCTGCTCAGCGAAAAGGGTCGCCCATTGCGCGATGCCATCGCTGCAGCCAGCCGCACCATCGCGCCCAGCGGCGCGCTGGACAGTCTGGTGCAGACGCTGCTGCGCATGACCGTGCCAGGTATTCCCGATCTGTATCAGGGCGCCGAGTACTGGGATTTCAGCCTGGTCGATCCGGACAACCGTCGCCCGGTCGACTACGCCGCGCGGGAACGTTCGCTCGATGCCCGTCCTGCCGTCAGCGAACTGTTGGAAAGCTGGCACGATGGTCGCATCAAACAGGCCATGATTCAGCGTACCCTCGAGGTCCGCGCCGCGCATCCAGCGTTGTTCCGCGAGGGCAGCTACCAGAAGCTGGACGTATTGGGCGCTCATGCCGATCGTATCCACGCTTTTGCGCGTGTATTGGACGGCACCGCTGCAGTGGTGATCGTGCCTCGCCTGACCAGTGGCCTTCTTGCTGATAGCAAGACGCCTCTGATCGATGCGAGCGCTTGGGGCGACACCCGTGTCGTTTTGCCATCGGCAAAATCCGGGGCTACATTGAAGGGACTTTTTTCCGAGCAGGCAGTCACAGCAGAGAAGGAATTGTTGGTAGGCACTGCGCTGAAAGAGTTTCCTGTCAATCTCTTCCTACAAAGTGAGCTGTAATTAAGGAGCGTTGAAATGAGTGCCGACGACAAACGAGTCCGCGAATTCGCCTATCAGATCTGGGAATCCGAAGGCCAGCCCGAAGGTCAGGAAGAGCGTCATTGGGAAATGGCGCGAAAACTGGCCGAAGCCGAAGCGCTGGCACCGTCCAAGCCAAGCAAGGGCAAGGCACCGGCCAAGCCCAAGGCAGCGGCTCAGCCAAAGCCCAAGCCAAAGCCAAAAGCTGCCGGTGAAGCCCCCGCCGCCAAGCCCAAGCCACCGGCCAAGGCCGCCGACCAGGCGACCGCCGACTCGGCTGCAAAAGCCGAGGACGACACCAAGCCAGCCGCCCCGAAAAAGCCGCGGGCGCCGAAGAAGCCTGCTGCAAAGTGATACCCGCCCGCGTACCAACTTTGCCGGGCACGCGGGCCCATTTTTCGCCGATCCAGCCTCAGGGCTGGATGGTCGCGGTTTCACGACCTCAAACGCCCGTCACTCGCACGGCGCGTCTTCCAACCCGTTGCACACCCTCGTACACCCGACTCTGAAGACACCGAAGATGCCGTGACATCTGCCTGCGCCGTACGCGTGCAAACCAAGAGCAAGGATCGACCATGAGTCCGCAAAAAAAAGCTGCACCAGCGCCAGAACCCGCCGAACCCTCGCGTATCCGTGAAGGCCTGCCCTTCCCGCTCGGCGCGACCTGGGATGGCCTGGGCGTCAACTTCGCGCTGTTTTCGGCCAATGCCACCAAGGTCGAGTTGTGCATCTTCGACGCCAGCGGCGAAGAAGAAATCGAGCGCATCGAGTTGCCCGAGTACACCGACGAGATCTACCACGGCTACCTGCCCGACGCCCACCCGGGGCTGATCTACGGCTACCGTGTGCATGGTCCCTACGATCCGGAAAACGGCCACCGCTTCAACCCCAATAAACTGCTGATCGACCCGTACGCCAAGCAACTGGTCGGTGAGTTGAAGTGGTCCGAAGCCCTGTTCGGTTACACCATCGGGCATCCCGATGGTGACCTCAGTTTCGACGAGCGCGACAGTGCGCCCTTCGTGCCCAAAAGCAAGGTCATCGACCCGGCCTACACCTGGGGCCGTGACCATCGCGTCAGCGTGCCGTGGGATAAAACCATTTTCTACGAAGCCCACGTACGCGGCCTGACCATGCAGCACCCGGCCGTGCCCGAGGCGTTGCGCGGCACCTTCGCCGGCCTGGCCGTGCCGGAAGTGGTCGACCACCTGAAAAAGCTGGGCGTCACCTCGATCGAGCTGCTGCCGATCCACGGCTTCGTCAACGACCAGCATCTGCTGCAGAAAGGCCTCAACAACTATTGGGGCTACAACAGCATTGCCTTCTTCGCCCCGCATTCGCGCTACATTGCCAGCGGCAAGATCGCCGAGTTCAAGGAGATGATCGCGCACCTGCACGACGCCGGCCTGGAAGTGATTCTCGACGTGGTCTACAACCACACCGCCGAAGGCAACGAGCAAGGCCCGACCCTGTCGATGCGCGGTATCGACAACGCCTCCTACTACCGCCTGATGCCGGAGAACAAGCGCTATTACATCAATGACTCGGGCACCGGCAACACCCTGGACCTGAGCCACCCCTGCGTGCTGCAGATGGTCACCGACTCGCTGCGCTACTGGGCGTCGGAGATGCACGTCGACGGCTTCCGCTTCGACCTGGCGACCATTCTGGGGCGCTATCACGACGGTTTCTCCGAACGCCACAGCTTCCTCGTTGCCTGTCGTCAGGACCCAGTGCTGCGCACGGTCAAGCTCATCGCCGAACCGTGGGACTGCGGCCCCGGCGGCTACCAGGTGGGCGGTTTCGCCCCCGGCTGGGCCGAATGGAACGATCGCTTCCGCGATACCGTGCGGGCGTTCTGGAAAGGCGACGACGGCCAGCTCGCCGACTTCGCCGCACGAATGACAGGCTCCGGCGACATGTTCAACCAGCGTGGCCGCCGCCCGTATTCCTCGGTGAATTTCATCACCGCCCACGACGGCTTCACCCTGCGCGATCTGGTGTCGTACAACGACAAGCACAACGAAGAGAACGAGGAAGACAACCAGGACGGCACCAGCAACAACGTGTCCTGGAACCACGGCGTCGAAGGCCCCAGCGATGACCCGGAAATCGTCGAGCTGCGCCTGCGCCAGATGCGCAACTTCTTCACCACCCTGCTGTTCTCCCAGGGCACGCCGATGATCGTCGCTGGCGACGAGTTCTCGCGGACCCAGGGCGGCAACAACAATGCCTATTGCCAGGACAGCGAGATCGGCTGGATCAACTGGGAGCTGGACGAGGAAGGCAAAGGCCTGCTGCGCTTCGTCAAGCGCCTGGTGAAACTGCGCAACAGCTATCCGATCCTGCGTCGCAACCGTTTCCTGGTGGGTGAATACAACGAAGCGATCGGCGTCAAGGACGTCACCTGGCTGGATCCATTGGGCAACGAAATGACCGCCGAGCAATGGGAAGATCCCAACGGCCGCTGCCTGGGCATGATGCTCGATGGCCGCGCGCAGCCCAGCGGCATTCGCAAGCCAGGGGCCGATGCCACCTTGCTGCTGATCGTCAACGCTCACCACGACGTGGTCAATTTCATCCTGCCTCAAGTGCCGGAAGGCGAGTACTGGAACTGTCGCATCGACACCAACCGCCCGGAGCTGGGCGAGCATGAGCGTCTGGAGTTCGGCAGCGAATTCCTGGTAACCGGTCGCTCGATGCTGATGTTCGAACTGCACCGGGACCTCGAAGAATGAAGCCAACCCTGATCGAAGCGCTGACCCGCCCACCACAGGGCTACGCCGACACTGCAGCGCTGGGCAAGGAAATGCGGCGCTTGTGCAGTCTGGGCCTGGACAGCCTGCCGCTGCCGGCCGGTGGCGACACGTTGCAACGTTGGCAATGCCTGGCCGCCGTGGCCGGGCATGACCTGGGCTTGTGCAAGCTGTATGAGGGGCATACCGACGCCCTGGCAATCATGCAGGAGCTACGCGCACAGTCTGGGCCGGAAGGCTCGATCTGGGGCACCTGGGCATCGGAGCCGCCCCAGGCCCGGGTGATGGTCCGGCGCGAGGGCGATCGTGCGGTGCTCAGTGGCCGCAAGGCCTGGTGTTCGGGCGCCGGTGTCGTCACTCATGGCCTGCTGACCGCCTGGGATGACGACGGCCAGCAGCAGTTGGTCGCCGTGCCGATGGATCAGCCCAACCTGTGCGTCACCGACGACGGCTGGCATGCGGTAGGCATGGCCAACACCGGCAGCGTCGAAATCCTGCTGGAAAATGCCGAAGGCTGGTATGTCGGACCGGCTGGGGGCTACCTGAGCCGACCGGGGTTCTGGCTGGGCGGGATCGGTATCGCCGCGTGCTGGTTCGGCGCTGCCCGCGAACTGGCACGCCACCTGGCCCAGCATTGTCACGCCCGTCCCGAGCCCCACGCCTTGGCTCACCTGGGCGCGGTGGATCGTGCGCTGGGCGCTTGCATCGCCGTGTTGCGCCAAGCGGCCAATGCAGCCGATCAACAGCCCGACGGCCCTTTCGAACATTCGGCGCGGCTGTGCCGTGCGGTGGCCGAAGAGACCGCAGAAACCGTCATCAGTCACGTTGGCCGGGCCATGGGTGCCGGCCCGTATTGCAAGGATCCTCATTTCGCCCGGTTGATCGCCGATCTGCCGGTGTACCTGCGACAGAGCCATGCCGAACGCGACCTGGCCGCGCTTGGGCAATTGCTTGGCGCCCCCACGACGCGGACCTGGAGTTTATGAAAGAGAACCCTATCGTAGGCCAGGGTACGCCCCTGCAGGCCTGGCGCAGCTCCAGGCATCTGGCCGAATTGCCGCTGATCGATGCCCAGACCCTGGTCCCTGCCGGTTCACGAGCGGTGATCATCGCCCCGCACCCCGACGACGAAGTACTCGGCTGCGGCGGGCTGCTGCAATTGCTGGCGCAGCTGGAACGGCCGATCCTGATCATCTCCGTCACCGACGGCAGCGCCAGTCACCCCGGATCGCAGACCTGGACGGCCGAACGCCTGAGCGCCGTACGCCCGCAGGAGAGCAACGAGGCGCTGCGCAGACTGGGCTTGCCCCTGCACAGCCTGCAGTGGATCCGCGGCGGTTTTGCCGACAGCGGTGTGGCCCGTGACGAACAACGGCTCACAGACTTCATCCAGCGCTATCTCAAGCCCAACGATGTCGTGTTCAGCACCTGGTGCAACGATGGCCACACCGACCACGAGGCCAGTGGCCGCGCGGGCGCGACGGCCGCTGCAGCGGTGGGAGCGGTTCATCACGAGCTGCCAATCTGGACCTGGCATTGGGCCGCGCCCGAAGACGATCGAATCCCTTGGGAACGAGCGCGCAAGCTGCCGCTGGACAAAAACATGGTGGCGCGCAAGAGCCACGCCGCCCACGCCTTTGCCAGCCAGCTGGAAGGCGACCCGCAGATCGGTCTGGCACCGGTTCTTCCACCCTATGTATTGGAGCGGCTGCTGCAGCCGTTCGAGGTCGTCTTTCTATGAGTGCAGACAGCGTCGACAACCAGTATTTCGACAAGCTCTATGATGGCAATGACGACCCTTGGGCGATGCGTCATCGCTGGTACGAACGACGCAAGCGTGCCCTGCTGCTGGCCTGCCTGCCGCAGGAGCACTATGGCGCGATCTTCGAGCCAGGCTGCGCCAACGGAGAAACCAGCCTGGCCCTGTCGACCCGCTGCGACTACCTGCTCAGCTGCGACATGAACGCCCGTGCGGTCGGCCTGACCCAGGCGCGCTTGCACGATCTGGATCATGCCCACGCCAGGCAAGCAGCCCTGCCCGCCGACTGGCCAAGCGAACGCTTCGACCTGATCGTGCTCAACGAACTGGGTTACTACCTGAATCGAACCGACTTCAGCCAGGTCATCGAACAGGTTCGGCGCTCTCTCAAACCCGGCGGTCAACTGGTGGCCTGCCACTGGCTGGCAACCATCGAAGGCGCCCCGCAGACGGCCGAGCAGGTACACGCCCAGCTGCAGGCCGAACTCGGTATGCACCGGCTGATAGAACATAGGGAAGGCGACTTTCTGCTGGAACTGTGGGGTCTGGAACCGACCACCGTGGCACAGCACGAGGGGTTGCGCTGATTAGCACAGACTGGGTAGCGCAGGTTTGGGCCGCGTGTGCAGCCGATAAAAAAAGGGGCTTGTTGAAGAAGCCCCTTTTCATTGGCATCAGCCCTGGATATCGGCTCGCGTAGGACGCAGGATCAGCACGCCCAGCGGTGGCAGATTGAGGGTGATCGAGTGCGGCTGGCCATGGCTGCCCTCCTCGCTGGCAAACACCTTGCCGCCGTTACCGTAGTTGGAACCGGCGTATTGCTCGGCATCGCTGTTGAGCAGCTCTTCCCACTCACCGCCGAACGGTATGCCCACGGTGTAGCTCTCGCGTGGCACCGGGGTGAAGTTGGCGACCACCAGTACCGGCTCGCCGCCAGCGCTCCAGCGCAGCCAGGCAAAGACACTGTTGGTGGCGTCATCACCGATGATCCACTGAAAGCCTTCAGGCTGGCAGTCCTGCTGGTGCAGGGCCGGTACGTCGCGGTACAACCGATTCAAGTCGGCGACCAACTGCTGCACACCCGAGTGCTCCGAGTACTGCGTGAGGTACCAGTCCAACTGATGGTCATGGTTCCACTCGCGCCACTGGCCGAATTCGCAGCCCATGAACAGCAGCTTCTTGCCCGGGTGGGTCCACATGAACGTCAGGTAGGCCCGCAGATTGGCGAATTGCTGCCAGCGGTCGCCCGGCATCTTGTCGATCAACGAATGCTTGCCGTGCACCACTTCGTCATGGGAGATGGGCAACACGAAGTGTTCGGAGTACGCATAGACCAAGCCAAAGCTCAGCTGGCTGTGGTGATGCGGCCGATGGATCGGGTCGTTCTGGATATAGTTGAGCGTGTCGTGCATCCAGCCCATGTTCCACTTGTAGTCGAAGCCCAGGCCACCCTCTTGAGTCGGCTGGGTAACACCCGGCCATGCCGTGGATTCCTCGGCAATCACCATGGCACCCGGTGCTTCCTGTTTCACCACATCGTTGAGGTGACGCAGGAACGCGATGGTTTCCAGGTTTTCCCGACCGCCGTATTGATTGGGAATCCACTCGCCGGCCTTGCGTGAATAATCGCGGTACAGCATCGAGGCCACAGCATCGACACGCAGGCCATCGATATGGAAGTGCTTGAGCCAGTGCACCGCAGACGCGATCATGAAACCGTGGACTTCAGTGCGGCCCAGGTTGTAGATCAGGGTGTTCCAATCCTGGTGGAAACCTTCCAACGGGTTGTCGTATTCGTACAGCGCCGTGCCATCGAAGCGTGCCAGACCGTGTTCGTCGGTCGGGAAATGCGCAGGTACCCAGTCGAGGATCACGCCAATTTCGGCTTTGTGGCAGGCATTGACGAATCCAGCGAAGTCTTCCGGTGTGCCATAGCGAGCCGATGGCGCGAATTGCGACAGCGGCTGGTAGCCCCACGAACCACCGAACGGATGCTCCATGATCGGCAGCAGTTCGATGTGGGTGAACCCCATCTTCTGCACGTAGGGAATCAGACGCTCGGCCAATTCGTGCCAGTTGTAGGGACGGACCACTTCACCCGCCTCATCGAGTTCGCACATCCACGAACCGGCATGCAGCTCGTAGATGGACTGCGGCGCACCGATGGCGTGACGTTCGGCACGAACGTCGAGCCAGGCGTCATCGTCCCAGGCAAAGTGCATCGGCTTGGCCACTCGCGACGCGGTCGACGGCGGCAGCTCGGTGCACAGCGCAATGGGGTCGGCCTTCAACGGCAGGATGCCGTGCTGGCCGAGGATTTCGTACTTGTACGGCTCACCCGGTTGCAGCGCCGGAATGAACAGTTCCCAGACACCGGATGGAAAGCGCTGACGCATCGGATGGCGACGGCCATCCCAGACGTTGAAGTCGCCAACCACCGAAACGCGCTTGGCGTTGGGTGCCCAGACGGCAAAGCGGGTGCCCTGGACACCGTCGATCTCGATGAACTGCGCACCGAATACGCTGCCCAGGTTGCGGTGCTTGCCCTCGGCAAACAGATAGATGTCCATGTCGCCCAGCAGGTTGCCGTAGCTGTACGGATCTTCACTGACCTGCACACCACCGGCCCACTGCACGCGCAGCAGATACGGCTGGCTTTGCTCGATGTGGCCGGTGAACAGGCCAGGTACGTCGCCCTGGTCGAGCGTGGTCAACGGATGACCACCGTCCTTGGCCAGTACCTGTACGCTCAATGCGGTCGGCAGATAGGCACGGATGTAGCTACCCGTGCCACCGTCGCTGTGGGCACCCAGAACCGAGAACGGATCGGAATGATCGGCACGGATCAGCGCCTCGATATCGGCTTTTGCCGGCAACGCGCCAACATCACGCTTGCCCTGTTCGCTGTGCGCACTCATTGCTTATTCTCCCTCGTACTCAAGAGCCCGAACAGTCCGTGCAAGGGCACGGCCAACCAGCTCGGGCGATTCTCCGCTTCATAAGCGATCTCGTAGGCAGCCTTTTCAAGGCTGAACAAATCCAGTGCAGCGCGGGCACCCTCAGGATTCTGCCACTGATGGGGCACGGCCTGGGTCGCCAGGTCATAGGCGCCGATGAAGGCTTGACGGGCTTCTGCCAGGTAACGCTTGGCCACGCGCTGACGCGCCAGCGCCGCCTCGTCGGAGGCGTCCGTGCTCTGCACATTGCGCACGGCCATGGCCGCCGCGTAGTCGAAGGAGCGCAGCACGCCGCCGACGTCTTTGTAAGGGCTGTATTTGGCTCGACGCTCTTCGAGGGGCCGAGCCGGCTCGCCTTCGAAGTCGATCAGGTAGGCATCGCCCTGCACCACCAGCATCTGACCCAGGTGCAGGTCGCCATGCACACGCATGATCAAGCCACCGATGGCCTGCTGGCTGAGTTGCTGCACATGGGCCAGCAGCGTCTCGCGCTCGCTCAACAGTTCAGCCACCAGGGCCTGATCCTGCTCGGCAAAATCGGCGCGACGCTGTTCGAGCAGATTCAGCGCCCGTTCGACCTGGCTGGAAATACTCGCGGTCCAGCTCTGGGCGTCATTCTCTGTGCTCACGCGGGCCAGGAAATCAGCCTGCGCACCGGGTGCGGCCAGGGCCACGTGCATCTCGCCCAGGCGTTGGCCCAACATGGCGGCAAAGTCGGCCAGTTCGCCCAAGGCGTCGTAGCGCTGGCCCTGATCGGCATGGGCGAAGGCCATTTCATCGCGAATGGCGCGTTCGAGGTTGTTCTGTGTCCACTCCCAGGCGTCGCCCTGATTATTCAGATAGCCCTGGGCAATCATTAACAGGTGCGGGGTGCCGCTGGCATCCACACGGCTGACCGAGCCCATCAGAGGTGAGATATTGGCGTAGCCGGCAGCGGTCAGGTAGGCGCCCATCTCAAGCTCGGGGTGAATGCCGCCACTCACGCGACGGATCATCTTCAACACAAGGCTGCCGCCGACCACCACCGAACTGTTGGACTGCTCGGCCGACAGGTAGCGGATGACCGAGCTATGGTCCAGCTTCAACCCAGCCAGATGGTCGGTGGCCTGGAAGCGGATCTCGCCTTCGGCGCTGGACAATGTCTTCTGCACCTGCAGCCCTTCGATCACCGAATGGATGAAGCTTTCCAGCACGAAGGCATCGGTGATCAAGCCGACCTCACGGCCGCGTCGAACCCGCGACAGCGCCAGCTGCAACGGCAGCGGCGAACCGCTGTGGTCTTCGGGGATGAAGCCGAACGGGAACTGGTAGCGGCTGGTCTGCCCACCGGCCGTGACTTCCAGCTCGCTGAACAGCACCGGATTCTGCGCGGTGCCGAAGCGCACGCCGTAGGCGATGCGCAGGTTGTCGATGGCAACGTCCTTGCCACCGAACCAGCGGCGCTTGGGCAGGTACTGCATCAATGACGTGTGTTCCAGAGTGCTGCGCGACGGTTCGTCGAGCAACTCCTCCATCCGTTGTTTCAACACCAGGGTCTGGAAGTCAGGCATGCTTTGGGCCGGTTCGACGTGCCAACTCGGCATCTGGGTTTCGCTGGCCAGCAGGAACCAATAGAAGCCGTAGGGTGGCAAGGTCAGCAGAAAATTCAGCTGACCAATGGGAGGGAAGGCGCTGCCACCGAGCATTTCCACCGGCACCATGCCGGCGTACTGGGACAGATCCAATTCAGCCGCTTGGGCGGCACGCGAGACGTTGGCGACACACAACACGATCTCGGTCTTGCCATCGCTACCGGTGTATTCGCGCACGTAGGCCAGAATGCGTCGGTTGGTCGGCGTGAGCATGGTCAGGCTGCCCCGGCCGAATGCCTTCTGCTGGCGGCGCACGGCGAGCATGCGCCGGGTCCAGTTGAGCAGCGAGTGCGGATCGTTGGCCTGGGTCTCGACGTTGACCGACTGGTAGCCATACAGCGGATCCATGATCGGCGGCAATACCAGGCTGGCCGGGTCGGCGCGGGAGAAGCCGCCGTTGCGGTCGATCGACCACTGCATCGGCGTGCGCACGCCGTCCCGATCGCCCAGGTAGATGTTGTCGCCCATGCCGATTTCGTCACCGTAATACAGGGTCGGTGTACCGGGCATGGACAACAGCAGGCTGTTGAGCAGCTCGACGCGGCGGCGGTCCCGTTCCAGCAGCGGCGCCAGGCGACGACGAATGCCGAGATTGATCCGCGCCCGGCTGTCGGCGGCGTAGTAGTTCCACAGGTAGTCGCGTTCACGATCGGTGACCATTTCAAGGGTCAGTTCATCGTGGTTGCGCAGAAAGATCGCCCATTGGCAATTGGCCGGGATCGCCGGGGTCTGACGCAGGATGTCGGTGACCGGGAACCGGTCTTCCTGGGCCAGCGCCATGTACATGCGCGGCATCAACGGGAAATGGAAGGCCATGTGGCATTCGTCACCGTCGTCGCCCTTCGCCTCGCCGAAATACAGCTGGGTATCTTCCGGCCACTGATTGGCTTCGGCCAACAGCATGCGATCGGGGTAGTTGGCATCGATCTCGGCACGAATCTGCTTGAGCACCTGGTGGGTCTCGGCCAGGTTCTCGTTGTTGGTGCCGTCACGCTCGATCAGGTACGGAATGGCATCCAGGCGCAGGCCGTCGATGCCCATGTCCAACCAGTAGCGCATCACATCGATGACCGCTTTCATCACCTGCGGATTGTCGAAATTCAGGTCGGGCTGGTGGGAATAGAACCGGTGCCAGAAATACTGACCGGCCACAGGATCCCAGGTCCAGTTGGACTTTTCGGTGTCCAGAAAGATGATCCGCGTGCCGTCGTATTTCTCGTCACTGTCGGACCACACATAGAAATCACGCGCCTTGGAGCCCTTCTTGGCCTTGCGCGCACGCTGGAACCAGGGGTGCTGGTCTGAAGTGTGGTTGATCACCAGTTCGGTGATCACTCGCAAGCCACGCTTGTGCGCCTCGTTGATGAAGCGACGCGCGTCGGCCAGGGTGCCGTAGTCCGGGTGCACGGCCTTGTACTCGGCAATGTCATAGCCATCGTCGCGACGCGGCGAGGGGTAGAACGGCAACAGCCAGATGGTGTTGACGCCCAGATCGGCAATGTAATCGAGTTTGGCGATCAACCCCGGAAAGTCACCGATGCCATCGTTGTCGGAGTCGAAGAACGACTTGACGTGGACCTGATAGATAACCGCGTCCTTGTACCAGAGCGGGTCATCGATGAACGCTTGCGACCGAGGCTTTTTCGCCATTGTTGTTTCCCTGTCTTGTGCGGCTAGGCAACTTTGAGTGCAACGTGTGGCCAGGAGTGCAACGTACAGCGAGGGTGCAGCGCGAGACGAGTATTCACACCTCGACGCGCGTGAGCCTCCAGATGCCGAACGGCTGGTAGCCGGGGTCGATCCGCATGAACTGGGTCTTGCCATGCCACGTCCAGCGGTGCCCGGTCATCAGGTCTTCGCCATTGGTGGATGCATTGTCGTCCAGCCCCAGCTCCCACAACGGCAGCTCGAAATGGGCTTCCTGAACGTTGTGCGGATCCAGGCTGACCGCGACCAGTACATAGTTGCTGCGGTCGGCCGTGCGCTTGCCGAAATACAGGATGTTGTCGTTGTAGCATTGAAAGAACTCGACGCCCAGATGTGTTTGCAGCGCCGGGTTCTGACGACGGATACGGTTGAGCTGGGCAATTTCGGCAATGATGTTGCCCGGCGCGGTGTAATCCCGTGGTCGGATCTCGTATTTCTCCGAGTCCAGGTACTCTTCCTTGCCGGGGATCGGCGCCGATTCACACAGTTCGAAACCCGAGTACATGCCCCACAGGCCCGAGCCCATGGTCGCCAGCGCGGCGCGGATGAGGAACCCGGCGCGGCCGCTGTCATGCAGGAAAAACGGGTTGATGTCCGGCGTATTGACGAAGAAGTTCGGCCGGTAGCAGTGGGCCCAGGGTGCCTGGTTCAACTGAGTGAAATAGGTGGTCAGCTCAGGCTTGGTGTTGCGCCAGGTGAAGTAGGTGTAGCTCTGGGAATACCCGACCTTGCCCAGGCGCGCCATCATCGCAGGCTTGGTGAACGCCTCGGCCAGGAACATCACGCTTGGGTCCTTGCTGCGGATGTCGGCAATCAGCCATTGCCAGAACGGCAGCGGCTTGGTGTGCGGATTGTCGACGCGGAAGATCTTCACGCCCTCCTCGACCCAACCCCAGACCACATCACGCAGTTCGGTCCACAGACCTGGTACGGCATCAGCCGCGTAGAAGTCGACGTTGACGATGTCCTGATATTTCTTCGGCGGGTTTTCCGCGTAGCGGATGGTGCCATCCGGGCGCCAGCTGAACCAGCCCGGATGCTCCTTGAGCCAGAGGTGATCCTGCGAGCACTGGATGGCGAAATCCAGGGCGATTTCCAGCCCGTGCTTGGCAGCAGCGGCCACCAGTGCGCGGAAGTCTTCGCGGGTACCCAATTGCGGGTGAATGGCCTCGTGTCCGCCTTCGGCGCTGCCGATGGCGTACGGGCTGCCGGGATCGTCCGGGCCTGCAGTCAGGGAGTTGTTGGGGCCCTTGCGGTGCGCACGGCCGATCGGATGGATCGGCGGGAAATACAGCACGTCGAAGTTCATGTCGCGAATCATCGGCAGACGGCTGTGCACGTCGTTGAAGGTGCCGTGGCGCGCCTTGTCGTCGGTGATCGAACGCGGGAACAGCTCGTACCAACTGGCGAACTGCGCCAGTTCCCGTTCCACGTCCAGGGGGAATTCGATGCTGGTGCACAGGAAGGCACGATGATCGGCCAGGGACATCAGCGCCTGGGTATCACGCTGCAACAGCAGTGCAACCTTGGCGTCCAGATCCAGCCCCTGCAATTCATCGTGAAGCTGACGCAGCTGGCGAGCCAGGGTGTCCTGGCTGCGCGCGGCGGCTTGTTCGAGGTGCAGGCGACCTTCTTCCAGTTCGAGCTCGATGGTGACGCCGGCAGCGAATTTCTTTTCCAGCTCGTAACGGTAGCTGGCGAACTGGTCGATCCAGGCATCGATGCAGTAGGCATAGGTGCCGACGCTGTCGATGAGCAACTCCGCTTCCCAGCTGTCGTTGCCCAGCTCGCGCATGGTCGTGCTGTGCCAGGTGTCGGAGCCGGCCTCGTGCCAACGCAGTACCACGGCCAGCTTGTCGTGGCCATCGGCATAGACCTTGGTGCTGACCGTGACGGTCTGGCCAACGATGGCCTTGACGGCGAACTGCCCACCGTCGATGGCAGGCTGAGTGTCTTCGATCACGATCCGTGGCAGCAGCAGCGCCTGGGACAGGCTCAGCACGTGGTCTGGCGTCTGTGCATCGGTCGCGTTCTGGTCCGTCGGGATAGTCTGATCAGCCGTCATCGAGCCTTGCTCCTGTGCGTCGCCTGGACGCTGTTGTGCTTGTGCAAGCGGTGAAGTGAATCGGGTTTTTCAATCGCTTAGGTTCGGAGCCGGGCCGGGTGGGAAAGTTCATATGCTTTTGCAGCTTCAGCGTCCTCGCCAGGGAGCCAAATGATGCTCCGTGGTGTCCACCGCAGGCACTACTCTTCCTCCTTGTCCTTCACTTTGCAGAGGTAGCGCCATGAGCCTTCCACTTCCACCCGGAACCCCCGATCCCAACATCGACCAGCCCAACCTGCCACCGTCGTCGCCCAGTGATGAACCCGAGGGCGTGCCCGTGCTACCCACGGTACCACCCACACCGGTTGGCGACCCACCGACCGACCCTGTGCCTCTGCAAGGCTGAAACATCGCGGACAGCAGGCAGACGGTGCCGGTCACGTCTGTCGGCTGTGCGCGGGGCCGTCCAGGTGGCATAGTGCAGCCCTGCCCAAGACCACCAGGCCGGTAATGAAACGCTACGAGAAATTTGCCGCCCACATTGCCGAGCTGATCCGCACCGGCGTGCTCAAGCCCGATGAGCGCGTACCTTCAGTGCGTCATGCCAGCCAGACCCAGGGCGTAAGTCCTTCGACGGTGTTCCAGGCGTACTACCTGCTCGAACGCCGAGGCCTGATTCGCGCCCGGCCCCGCTCGGGTTACTTCGTCAATGCGCTGGCCGAGCGTGCTCTGCAAGAACCCCAGGTGGAAACGCAGACACTGGCGGAGTCGACCGATGTCGACGTCAGCGAACTGGTGTTCTCCATTCTCGATTCGATCAAGGACCCGAACACGGTCGCCCTGGGCTCGGCATTCCCCAGCCCCGAGCTGTTCCCCCTGCCGCGTCTGGCCCGCTCCCTGGCCAGCACCAGCCGCGCCATGCATCCGCGCGAAACGGTGACGGATCTGTCGCCCGGCAGTCCGGAGCTGCGGCGGCAGATCGCCTTGCGCTACAACATCGCCGGGATGACCCTGCCGGTCGAAGAGTTGCTGATCACCAACGGCGCGCTGGAAGCATTGAACCTGTGCCTGCAGGCGGTGACCGAGCCGGGTGACATGGTGGCCATCGAAGCACCGGCCTTCTATGCCTGCCTGCAAGTGCTGGAGCGCCTCAAACTCAAGGCCGTGGAGATCCCCACTCATCCGCGCGAGGGGCTCGATGTGGATGCCCTGGCCAATGCCCTGCAACGCCTGCCGATCAAGGCCTGCTGGTGCATGCCGACCTTCCAGAATCCGGTCGGCGCGAGCATGCCCGAGGCACGCAAGCGTCAATTGGTGGAGCTGTTGCACCAGCACCAGGTACCGTTGATCGAGGACGACGTGTACGCCGAGCTGTACTTCGGCCAGCACGCGCCACGCCCTGCCAAGGCCTACGACCGCGACGGCTGGGTGCTGCATTGCGGTTCGTTCGCCAAGAGCCTGGCACCGGGCTATCGCATCGGCTGGGTGGCCGCCGGACGCTTTGCGCAGAAGGTCGAGCGGCTGAAGATCATGACCTCGATCTGCGCATCGGTAACGGGTCAGGCGGCGATCGCCGATTATCTGCAGCACGGTGGCTACGATCGCCATCTGCATCGGTTGCGCGATGCGCTCCAAGGCCAGCAGCACGCGATGATGGCGGCGATCGCGCGGTACTTTCCCGAAGAGACGCGAGTGAGTCGCCCCGACGGCGGTTATTTTCTCTGGCTCGAGCTGCCGCCGCGGGTGGACTCCCTGCAGTTGTTCCGTCTCGCGCTGGCGCAAGGCATCAGCATCGCACCGGGGCCGATCTTTTCGGCCAGTGGCCGTTTCGGCAACTGCATCCGGCTCAATTACGGTACGCCGATGGACAAGGTGCAACTGGCGGCCATGCAGACCCTGGGCAACCTGGTCCACGAGTTGGCCTGACCCACGGCGGCGTCCGCCGACGCGGCTTGCACCGCTGCTACAGGGGGCGCGCACAACGTGGTTACACATTTCGCAGAAATTCGGGATGGGCAACTTGATGCGCGATTTGGCCTTACTCTGGGCGTCGCCTGCCGACGCGGCTTGCGCCGCTGCTACAGGGGGTGCACGGCGTGGTTACGCATTTCGTGGGGATTCGCGATCCCCTGTAGCAGCGGCGCGAGCCGCGTCCGGTTTCAACACAGGGTATCTGGCACACTGCGGGCGCCGTCGACGCGGCTGGCGCCGCTCGTGGACCGCCAACAAATGTGTGCGATCAGCGGCTACAATACCAAGCAAGCTAGGCAATGAGAGCGACCGCCGGGACGCCGCTCAGCCATGGGCGAACCGCTCTAGAACGGTACTTTCGATTGAAACACGAAGTCACTTGGGGCAGTCTTGCACGCAGAACGGACGGATCCTCCCTGCAACCTGCGTGTGCCGCCGTATTGACACTCATTCGACGCCACTGCTAAACATTAACTACCCAGTTAGTTTTGCCTCTTCCCCGCGCTCGCAAGCTTGCCTGCCAGGGGTAGAAACGAAGCCAACGGTTCCAATGCTTCATAATAAAAACAACGGAGACACAGCATGGCGCATGCTCAGTCAGAATCGCACGGCTCGCAGCAAACCAAGAAGGCCACCGCCAGCGGATGGGTCGGTTCCGCCCTGGAATACTACGACTTCTTCATCTATGCCCAAGCCGCGGCGCTGATTTTCCCGCAGATCTTTTTCCCCAACACCGACCCCAAGGTCGCCATCGTTGCCTCGCTGGCCACCTACGGCGTGGGCTACGTTGCACGTCCCATCGGTGCGTTCTTCCTGGGCCACTGGGGCGATACGCGCGGCCGCAAGAACGTCTTGCTGCTGTGCATGTTCCTCATGGGTTTCGCCACCATGGCCGTGGGCCTGCTGCCGACCTACAGCCAGGTCGGCCTCTGGGCACCGGCCATGCTGGTGGTGCTGCGTTTGATCCAGGGCTTCGCAGTGGCGGGGGAAATCTCCGGGGCCAGTTCGATGATTCTCGAACATGCGCCCTTCGGCAGACGAGGCTACTACGCCAGTTTCACCTTGCAGGGCGTGCAGGCCGGACAGATCTTCGCTGCGGCGATCTTCCTGCCCCTGGCCTACTTCATGCCGGATGAAGCGTTCAACTCGTGGGGCTGGCGGATTCCGTTCCTGCTCAGTGCCGTGGTGCTGATCGCCGGCTACATCATCCGTCGCGAAGTCAATGAAACCCCGGCTTTCGAAACCGTGGAAGCGCGCGCTGCCATCCCCAAATCCCCAGTCGTCGAGGCGTTCAAGCACAGCTGGCGCAACATGGGCCTGGTGATGTGCATGGCGCTGATGAACGTCATACCGGTAGTGGCCACCATCTTCGGCGCGGCCTACGCCGTGCAACCGGCCTACGGCATCGGTTTCGCCAAGAGTGTGTACCTGTGGATTCCGGTGGTCGGCAACATCGTCGCGGTGTGCGTGATTCCCTTCGTGGGCAATCTCTCCGACCGCATCGGTCGTCGTCCGATGATCATCGGTGGCGCGCTGAGCTCGGGCATTCTGTCGTTCTTCTACCTGTACGCGATCAGCATCCACAACGTGCCCTTGGCGTTCGGCATGTCGATCCTGATGTGGGGCGTGTTCTATCAGGGCTACAACGCGGTGTTCCCAAGCTTCTACCCCGAGCTGTTCCAGACCCGCTATCGCGTGTCGGCCATGGCCATCTCGCAGAACGTCGGCACGCTGATCACCGCCCTGTTGCCAGCACTGTTCGCAGCGATGGCGCCGCCCGGCTCCACCAACATTCCCATGGTGGTCGGCTCGCTGGCCCTGGGTGTGTGCTGCATCGCAGCGCTGGCAGCGTTCACCGCCAAGGAGACCTACCGCATCCCCATGGCTGATCTGGGCAAACCCGATGCTGCGGCGGTGGATTCCCAGGAATACGAGCGCAGTCGTCAGCAGGCGATAAGCTCGGTGCGTTGATCCGCTGACCTGCCCCACCCGAAGGCCCCTGCAACCGCAGGGGCCTTCTGCATTCAGCCACCTGGATTGGCGTACTGGGCATAGACGGCGAAAACCCCGAGTATCGCCCACAGCACGCTGAACAGAAACGGTGACCTCATCGAGAACATCAATGCCCCACGCCAGCGTTTCTCGTTCGATTCGCGCTCGCTGAACAGCGGTGATTCGTCATAGGCCGCGCCCATGGCCGGCTCGCTGTCGAGCAACTGGCTCTGCTTGAAGTGCCAGTGATCGATGATGTCGTAGGCCGAACGAATGCCTGGCCAGGCATGCAGCGAACTGACCAGACCGAACAGCGCCAGCAACGGCGGCACGACCAGGGTAAAAAGCTTGCCCCACTCCGGGTTCAGGTTGGCCATGGACGACGCGTAGGCGATGACCAGGAACGACTGCGCGGAGAGGTAGGCGTCGGTGCGGTTGGAAAGGATGGAGGTTTCGTACTGGATTTCCTTGCGGTAGAAGTCCAGACGGTCCTTGGGGGTACCGAACATCAACACATCGGCCGTGGCATCGGCCGGGGGCGTTACGTCATCGACGATGATCTTCGACATGGGTGCATTCCTCTTGCGCTAAGGCTCATAAGAAGGCCTTTCCCCCAGTTGGTTCAGCCGCGCCCGGTATGACCGCGGTCCTTCAGGCACACCGCATGCACCGTTGACGCGGCTTGCGCCGCTGCTACACGGAGTGTGAATACCGCTGACCGCGTCCGGAACGCGAACCCCTGTAGCAGCGGCGCGAGCCGCGTCCGGCATCACCGCGTTCCTTCAGGCACACCGCATGCACCGCCGACGCGGCTTGCGCCGCTGCTACAGGAGTTCGCGAGGGCCACCGGCACACGTAGAAACGCCTACGAACGCAGAGAAACATCCACTTACACCTTTTGCAACTCGTCAGGTCATATGACATCCTAACTCATGCTTGAATAACCCACTGTTCCATCCACAAAAACAACAAAGGGAATTCACCCATGACGAGTACCCACTCGCTCGAAAAGAAGGCGGCCGCCCCCACGACTCGCCTGGGCAGGCTCGCCAAGATCGTCGGACCGGGCATCATTGCCGTCCTGTCATGGCTCGGTGCAGGCGACTTGATCACCTCTTCCGTGGCCGGCGCCAACTATGGCTACGCGATGATGTGGGTGCTGGCGGTGTCGCTGCTGCTCAGATTCCTCATCGTCAACATCATTGCCCGCTTCCAGCTGTGCAACAACCAGGGCATGACCATCCTGCAGGGCTACGCGCAACTGCACCCCTTCTTCGCCTGGTTCATGTTGGGGTACGCCCTGATCATGGGTCACCTGACCAATGCGTACATGATCAAGGGCGCTGGTGAAGCACTGGCCACCCTGCTGCACATCAATCAGCCGTTGCTCGCCTCCTTCGCCGTGGTACTGGGCGTGTGGCTGCTGGTAGGTCGCAACATCTACTCGCTGATCGAAGGCGTCATGAAAGGCTTGCTGGCCCTGATGACCCTGGCGTTCATGGCGCTGGCGATCATGTCCAAACCCGATGTGGGCGGCATTCTTGCCGGAACCATCGGTTTCAGCATTCCGCCGGATGAAGGCGTGCACGGTGCCCTTCTGGTAGCCGTTTCGGTGATCGGTGCTGTGGCCGGTTCGATCGCCAACTTCGTGCACCCCTACGTGATGCGCCAGAAAGGCTGGGTCGGCCCGGAACACAAGCGCATCCAGCGCAACGACCTGCTGTTCGCAGTGTTCGTCGGGATCATCATCAACCTGGCCATCTGGGTGGTCGGCGCGGAAATCCTGCGTCCCAACGGTATCGAAGTGAAAACCCTGGACGACCTGGGCGCGGCGCTGCAGATGTTCTTCGGCACCGGCGGCTGGTTGATCTTCTTCGTCGGCGTGTTCGCTACCTTGTTCGCCAGCATCGCCGGCAAGACGACCGCCTTCCCCATGCTGATCACCGATGCCTTCCAGCACATCCGTCCTGAGCGTCGCGAGAAGTACGGCAAGGAATTCCATCACGACCCGATGCACAAGTGGTTCCTGCTGTTCATCCTCGTCACGCCGCTGGTGTGGTCGCTGCCGGGCATGCCTGACTTCGTCACCCTGACCATCGGCGTGAATGCGCTGAACATCATCGGCCTGCCGGTGATCTCCCTCGGCTTGCTGATCATGTCCAATCAGAAGAAGTTGCTCGGCAACTACCGCAACAACTGGTTCGAGAACATCGCCCTGGGCTTCGCCACCATCCTCGCCGTATGGGTCGCCTTCCAGCTGGGCTCGCAACTGCTCGCCTGACCCTGCCACTGCGGACTGTGTCCGCAGTGCGCCTTTCCCGGTCGACGCTTATTTATCGGGCATGCCGTTCGTCGGCACGCGGGCACCACTGACGTGTGCCCGCAGCCCAATACATGACGCATTCACACGAACAAGGAGAGCTCCATGAAAAGCCTGAAACGCATCAACGCAGCCCTGTTGGCAGGTCTGCTGACCGCCGCTGCCGTACCGGCCATGGCCGACAACAGCACCGGTCCGACCAACCCCGCTGCCAAAGGCACCGTGCCCTCGGCCGTAGGCGTACCGTCCGGCACTGGCACCAACATGCCCAATGGCAACACCGATGGCTCCAGCGCGCCGCGTGACGGCACCAGCACCCAGATCAAGCCGCAGAACACCGGCAACCCTGAAGGCAGCTCCATGGGCGGCGCGGTGACCAAGCCAGAATCCGGCAGTCATGACATGGGTGACGGGACTGGCTCTGAAGGCGGCAAGCTCTGATTGACCCTGCACGCTTGAGCCTAGGGAGAATGATATGAGCGAACACAAGACACCTGCGCCGAACGATGTCGACCGTGACACCGGCAGTGCGGCCAACGCCACGCCCAACGACCCGGCGCTTGACCCCGCCGTCCGCCCTGATTCCAACGATCCAACCACAGCCGAAGGCAACCGATTCAGTCCGGACTTCAAGTCCGAGCCGGAAGTCGATCCTTCGACCAGTGCGGACGATGAGGAAACGGACGCCGATATCGACACCACCGGCGGCTGATCGCCGCTCCCCTTCGAAGGCCGCTCAGCGGCTGATGCGGCTGCGCTCGTTGCGTACGTCGAAAATCAGCTGCCGCGCGGCCTCCGAGCTGATCAGGCCCTGCTCCCTGAACCTCTCGACCTTGCCTATTATCTGCACTGCAGCCTGATCCAGGTCTCTGGAAGCGGCGGTGTGCAGATTGCGAATCTCTCGAAAGATGATCTGATCCACGGGTTCATTCTGCTCGGTATCCCCGCCCGCGCCGTTATCAAGCATTTCCACATCTCCCTGCATCGGTTCACGATGGGGGGGCGTCCAGCCTGTCCCCCATTCAACCTAGATGTGTACCCCGAGCAGCCTTGGGTGTGCAAGGGCCGCCATGGAATCAATTGCCCAGCGGAAGGATATTCCCGATCAACGTAGGGCCGATCAGAGGTGCGTCAAGGTGCCATGGGTGGGATGTAGGTCAACGTTGTCCCCAACGCCCAGAGCAGGAACAGCACCAGCGGCGCGTGTACCAGCAGTTGCACGAACGAGAAGCCGATCAGGTCGCGTGCCTTCAGGCCCAACACACCCAGCAACGGCAGCATGTAGAACGGGTTGATCAGGTTCGGCAAGGCTTCGGCGGCGTTGTAGATCTGCACCGCCCAGCCCAAGTGGTACTGCAACTCGTTGGCCACCTGCATGACGTAGGGCGCCTCGATGATCCATTTGCCCCCACCCGACGGGATGAAGAATCCCAACACCGCCGAATACACGCCCATGAGCATCGCATAGGTATCGTGGGAGGCGATCTGCACGAAGAATGTCGAGATGTGGTGAGCCAGGGTCTGCGCGTCGCCGCCCTTGACCGTGGTCATGATCGCGGCAATGGAGCCGTATAGGGGAAATTGAATAAGCACGCCGGTGGTGGTCGGCACGGCACGCGCCACGGCATCGAGAAAGCTGCGGGGACGCCAGTGCAGTAGCAGGCCGAGCATGATGAACAGGAAGTTATAGGTATTGAGCCCCGAGATGGCCGTGATCGCCGGCTTGGTGGAAAACTCGTGGAACAGCCATCCGGCGGCGAGCAACACCAGGAAGATAGTGATGATCGGACTGTATTCCAGCCATTCGCCCGGTCGGCTGCGCTTGCTCAGCGGCGGCAGGCTGAAAGCCGGGTCGACGCCGCAGGCCTGGGCATCGCGGGCCGAGTTCGGGCCGGGCGCGGTGGCATAGGCGACCACCAGCGAGACCACTACCAGCGCCAGCAACAGCACGCCTGACTGCCAGAGGAAAATGGTCTGGGTGAACGGGATGACACCGGTGATGGACAAGATGGACGGCGGCAGGCTGGCCGGATTGGCCTGCAACTGCGCCGCCGACGATGACAGGCCCAGGGCCCAGACCGCGCCCAGACCCAGGTACGCTGCAGCGCCGGCGGCCCGATAGTCCATGCGCAGATCGGTGCGGCGCGCCAGCGCGCGCACCAACAGGCCGCCGAACACCAGGGACAGGCCCCAGTTGAGCAGCGACGCCACCATGGAGATCAACGCCACCCAGGCCACTGCCGAGCGTCCATTGCGCGGGATGCGCGCCAGCCGGTCGATGAGTTTCACGGCGGGCGGCGAGCTGGCGACGACGTAGCCGCCGATGACCACGAAGGCCATCTGCATGGTGAACGGGATCAGGCTCCAGAACCCGTCGCCGAACGCGGTGGCCGTGGCCGTCGGCGTGCCGCCGATGGCCAGGGCGCCCAATGCGACCAGCAGCACCGCCACGGCGGCGAATACGTAGGAGTCGGGGAACCAGCGCTCGGCCCAGCTCGAACAGCGTAGGGCGAAGCGAGCGTAGCGGCTCTCTTCCAGGTGTGCGGACATGGTGGTGTTTCCTTGTTTTTATAGTTGGAGAGCTGCAGGTGTTGGTAGGAAGTTTTCAGAAAGTCATTTCGATCACATCATCGGCAATGATCAACTTGCCGGCCGTTTTCGCCTTGATTTCATCGATGCTGACGCCAGGCGCCCGCTCCTTGAGGATGAACGCACCGTCTTCGATCTCGAGATAAGCCAGATCGGTCAGCACCTTGCGAATGCAGCCGGCGCCCGTCAGCGGCAGGGTGCAGACAGGCAGCAGTTTCGACTCGCCGTCCTTGGACGCGTGGGTCATGGTGACGATGATGTTCTCCGCACCGGCCACCAGGTCCATGGCCCCACCCATGCCCTTGACCAGCTTGCCGGGGATCATCCAAGAGGCGATGTTGCCCTGCACGTCCACCTCGAAGGCGCCGAGCACGGTGAGGTCGACATGACCGCCGCGAATCATCGCGAACGACTGCGCCGAGTCGAAGATGGAGGCGCCCAGGCGCGCGGTCACGGTCTGTTTGCCGGCATTGATCATGTCGGCGTCGACGGTAGCCTCGGTGGGGAATTCGCCCATGCCGAGCAGGCCGTTTTCCGATTGCAGCATCACGTCGATGCCAGGTGGCACGTAGTTGGCCACCAGGGTCGGGATGCCGATGCCCAGGTTCACGTAGTAACCGTCCTGCAGTTCGCGCGCCACGCGCTGGGCCATCTGTTCGCGGGTAAGTGCCATGGAAAAAACCTCGTGGGAAACAGCGCAGAAAGGAAACGATCAGGCCTTGAGCGTGCGCTTCTCGATGCGCTTCTCGAAGGTGCCCTGGATCACCCGGTCGACATAGATGCCTGGCGTGTGGATATGCTCGGGCAACAGCACGCCCGGCTCGACGATCTCTTCGACCTCGACCACGGTGATGCGCCCGGCACTGGCGGCCAGCGGATTGAAGTTCTGTGCGGTATGACGATAGACCACGTTGCCGAAGTGGTCGGCCTTCCAGCCTTTGACGATGGCGAAGTCGCCGGTGATGGCTTGTTCCAGAATGTACTGGCGGCCATTGAATTCGCGCACTTCCTTGCCTTCGGCAATCGGTGTGCCGTAGCCGGTGGCAGTGAAAAACGCGGGGATGCCAGCTCCGCCGGCGCGCATCTTCTCGGCCAGGGTGCCTTGAGGGGTCAGTTCGACTTCCAGTTCGCCATCGAGCAACTGCCGCTCGAACAGCGCGTTTTCGCCCACGTAGGAGGCGATCATCTTGCGAATCTGCCGGTCTTCGAGCAGTACACCCAAGCCGAAACCGTCGACGCCGCAGTTGTTGGACACCACCGTGAGATCGCGCACGCCCAGCCGCTTGATCTCGGCGATCAGGTTCTCCGGAATGCCGCACAGGCCGAAGCCGCCGGCCAATACCGTCATGCCATCGCGCAGGCCATCGAGCGCCTGTGCGTAGGTTGCCACTCGCTTATCGAGTCCAGCCATGATCGTTCGCCTTTTATTGTTTGTCATGGCGCCGTCCGTGCCGCGACGGCGTGGGTGCAGGTATCTTCTCCCCACACGGCTAATTTGTTAATTTTGTTTTTCTTCGGTATTGATTGGTTTTCCAAATAGATGAACGTCAAACAGCTCCGCGCCTTTCTCGCCGTGGCCCAGGCCCTGAGCTTTGCCCAGGCGGGCGAAAAGTTGCACCTGTCCCAGCCTGCGCTGAGCCTGACCATCAAGGGTCTGGAAGAAGACCTGGGCGGCGCGCTGCTGATCCGTACCACGCGCAGCGTCAGCCTGACGCCCGAAGGCGAAGCCCTGCTGCCGCTGGCCCGGCGCCTACTGGCGGATTGGGACAACACAGAGGAGTTGCTGCGCCAGCACTTCACCCTGCAATTGGGCAAGGTGTCCATCGCGGCCATGCCGTCGTTCGCCGGCAACCTGTTGCCCGGGGCCCTGCGGATCTTTCGCGACCGCCATCCACGGGTCAATGTCGCGGTGCATGACGTGATCAACGAGCAGGTGGTGGAGATGGTTCGTCACCGCCGCGTGGAGCTGGGCATCGGCTTCGAGCCGGAAAGCACCTCGTCCCTGGTGTTCACGCCCTTCTACACCGACCGCTTCGTGGCCGTGGTGCCGGCCGACTCGTCGCTGGCCGAGCAACCGGTACTGACGTGGGCAACCCTGCTGGCCCATGATTTCATCGCGCTGCAGCGACCTTCCGCTGTCCGCCTGCTGCTGGAAAGCGCCGTCAGCGAGGAGCACGGCAAGCTGGCGGTGGCTTTCGAAAGTCACCAGTTGAGCACCATCGGGCGCATGGTCGCCCATGGCCTGGGCGTCAGCGCGGTACCGGCCCTGTGCATCGAGCAGATGCACGAGCTGGGCGCGCGCTGCGTGCCGCTGGAGTCGCCCAGCGTCGAGCGCCGAATCGGCCTGATGCGCTTGCCGGACCACAAGCTTTCGGCCGCCGCACACGCGCTGATGGAAGTGCTGCTGGAGCACACGGCCCACCGTCGCCAATGACCCTGTCACCCGACGGTTTGAACCGCAGCCCGATGACACTGCCCAACCCACAGGCTCCGTGTAGCAGCGGCGCGAGCCGCGTCGGCGGTCCCCGCGGTATTGTGACCCACCGCGTCGAGGCCGGACGCGGCTTGCGCCGCTGCTACAGGGCGCTCAATTTCTTTTCCATCGAGGAGCATTGCGATGAACAGCATCGATCTTGCCGGCAGGCCGGTTCCACGCATTGGCCAGGGCACCTGGCGCATGGGCGAAGACCCGGCCCGTGCCCGGCAGGAAATCGCCGCGTTGCAGGAAGGCATCGACCTGGGCCTGACCCTGCTCGACACCGCCGAAATGTACGGCGAAGGCGGCTCTGAAAAAATCGTCGGCCAGGCCATCCAGGGTCGCCGGGACCAGGTCATGCTGGTCAGCAAGGTCTACCCGCACAACGCCAGCCTCAAGGGCGTGGCGCAAGCGTGCGAGCGCAGCCTGCAGCGCATGCAGGTGGAGCACATCGACCTGTACCTGCTGCACTGGCGTGGTCAGTACCCGCTGAGCGAAACGGTGGACGCCTTCGAGCGTCTGCGTGAGCAGGGCAAGATCGGCGCCTGGGGCGTGTCGAATTTCGATGTCGATGACATGATCGAGCTGAACGATGAACGCTGTGCGACCAACCAGGTGCTGTACAACCTGGAAGAGCGCGGCATCGAGTTCGACCTGCTGCCCTGGTGTGCCGAGCGGGCAATGCCAGTGATGGCTTACTGTCCGATTGCCCAGGGCGGCCGCTTGCTCGACCAACCGGCCTTGCGCCAGGTTGCGCAGCGCCACGGGGTGACGCCGGCGCAGGCCTGCCTGGCCTGGGTCATTCGCCGTGAAGGGGTGATCGCCATCCCCAAAGCCTCCACGGCCGAACATGTGCGCCTGAACGCCGCCGCCCTGCACATCAAACTCGATGCCGAAGACTTCGCCGCGCTGGATCTAGCCTACCCCGCACCGCAACGCAAGCAGCGGCTCAACATGGTCTGAAGCCGCCGCGTGCCGCCGACCGAGGCGCCGTCAATCGTCCAGCGGTTGCGGCGCCTTGCTCGGTTTCGCGGCCTTGGCGGGCTTGTTCGTCGGTTCCTGCGCGGCGGCTGCGACCGGGGCTGGCGCATTGGCCTCCTTCTCGGCTGCGGGCAATTGATCGATGGTACTGAACAGCTGCGCAGGCTCCACGTAGCCCGCCTGTTCGAGCTTTTTCTCGCCATCCTTGCCCAGCAGCACGAACTTCTGACTGGAACCGGCGCCCAGCTTCAAATCACGGATCAGGGACATCGTCGCCTGCGGGTCGAGGTCCTTGCCGTCACGCTGGCCGATGGTATTGATCACGGTGTAGAGCACCATCCCGCGCTGCTTGAAGCCGTCGCGGTTGGCGGGCTCTTCCAGCGCCTTGCGCAGTTTCAGCAGGTTGGGATCCACCGAGCTCGGGGCGATCACCACCAACGGCCGGGCCCGTCCGCGGTCCTGGGCCAGGGGGCTATCACCGTCGGCGGCCAGCAGCGGCGCGGCGAAGGCGAACAGTGAGGCGAGGGTCAGCGACCGGATCATCATGCTCCATCTCCTTGACGTATCGATGGCTCATCATTACAGAGATTTCGCCCCCGTGCGAGCCGGGGCCAGGCGAGCGATCAGGCTGCCGCCGAACACGTTGATCACCAGCCCCACCATCACCAGCGCACCACCCCACCACTGCAGGGCGCTGAGCCGCTCGCCGAGAATCCAGGCCGAGGAGCTCAAGCCCACCACCGGTACCAGCAACGAAAACGGTGCCACCTTGCCCGCCGGATAGCGCGACAGCAGCTTGCTCCACAGGCCATAACCCAGCACCGTGGCGATCGCGGCCAGGTACACCAGGCTGCCGATCGACTTCCAGCCAATGCCCAGCAGTGACCGTTCGATCAGCGCCGGCCCTTCCAGCCACAGCGACAGCGCGAAGAACGGCAGCGGCGGAATCAGCGCACCCCAGATCACCAGCGCGACCAGGTCGATATTGCCGAAACGGCGGGTAATGATGTTGCCCATGGCCCACATCGAGGCTGCGCACAGGGTCAGCAGTACGGCCACCAGTGGCGTGGCCTGATCGCTTTCCAGGCCGATCATCGCCAGCCCGCCTGCCGCGACCAATAGCCCCACCACGCTGGCCGCACGCAGGCGTTCGCCGATGAACAGCGCGGCGAAGAACAGCGTGAAGAACGCCTGGGATTGCAACACCAGCGAGGCCAGGCCCGCAGGCATGCCGTTGGCCATGGCCTCGAACAGAAAGGCGAACTGCCCCAGTGAAATGGTCGCGCCATAGGCGATCAGCCAGCGCAGCGGCAGGTTCGGACGGCGAATGAAGAACACCGCGGGAATCGCCACCAGGGTGAAGCGCAGGCCACCCAGCAGCATGGGTGGCAGGCCGTCGAGGCCGTAGCGGATCACCACGAAATTCAAGCCCCAGACGACAATCACGATCAAGGCCAACATCAGGTCTCTAGGTGCCACGGTACCTCCACAGGTTCAGGTCAGTCCGCTCGGGGCAGCCGATCCCCCACGGGGTGGCGACTGCACGGGTCAGCCGGATCATTCTTGCCCATCGCAGCCCCTGACGGGAACCTGTTTCAAAACTTTTCTGAACCGGGTCGGGCAGCCTGGCGTTCCGTGGCGGCCCTCGCTTGAGCTAGAGTGCAATCACAATGCCATTTCAGGGGTCCGTCGATGCGCGTGTTCTGGGTAATGCTGATTGCAGTGGGCTTGTCGGGTTGTACCTCGTTCCGCGCCGATTCGGAGCACCTCAAGGCTGTCCCGGCAGATCGTTTGTCAGCCTGGCAACAGACTCTGGCGCCGTCGAGCGAACTGGTGGTGGACCGCGACATCGGCATCATGGGCGGCGGCTGCTACGTCGCGCTGCTGATCGACCGCGAACCGGCGGCGTTGATGGCCGTCGGCGAGGTGGCCACCTTTCACCTGCCGCCTGGCGAACACATCGTCGGCATCACCACCGACAAGCAAGGTGGCATGCTCTGCAGCAAGGGCCGTCTGAACCGCGAACTGCGCCTGCAGGCCAACCCAGGCGAGCGCCAGCACCTGCGTATCGTCAGCGAAGCCAAGAGCGGCTTCGGCATCGTTCTGGACCCGCGCTGATTGCATCGAGACACCTTCCCCACCGCTCATCTCGTCAGGAGTCGCCATGCCCAGCCAGCCGCTGCACCACAACGCACACCAGCAGCCTGTCGGCCACCCGCTGCCCGACTGGACCGCGCGCCCTCGCCCGGCCCATGCAGTGATCGAAGGCCGCTATTGCAGCCTCGAGCCCCTGAACGTCGCGGCCCACGCCGAGGATCTGTTCCAGGGCTATTGCCAGCAGAGCGACGGCAGCGACTGGACCTACCTGCCCGTCGGACCGTTCGCCGACTTCGACAGCTATCGCACTCACCTGCAAACCGCGGCAGCCAGCCAGGATCCGCAACACTGGGCGGTGATCGATCTGCGCAGCCAACGGGCCGTGGGCACGCTGGCCTTGATGCGCATGGACCCGGCCAATGGCGTCATCGAAGTGGGCCATGTGACCTTCTCGCCGTTGATGAAACGCACCCCGGTGTCGACCGAAGCGCAGTACTTGCTGATGCGCCTAGTGTTCGATGAGTTGGGCTACCGGCGCTACGAATGGAAATGCGATGCCTTGAACGCGCCCTCGCGCAAGGCCGCCGAACGCTTGGGCTTCAGCTTCGAAGGCATCTTTCGGCAGGCACTTGTGTACAAGGGCCGCAACCGCGACACCGCGTGGTTCTCGATCATCGACAGCGAATGGCCAGCGCGGCGCACGGCATTCGAACGCTGGCTGGCAGCGGAAAATTTCAACGAGCAGGGGCAGCAATTGAGCGCATTGAGCGCAGGGCGCCAGCAATATTGAGAAACACAGCTATCCTTGCGACGGGCGAAACGATTCGCCTTTTGCTCACCACCCGCAGCTCCCCATTCACAAAAAAGAGAGCCGACGCTTGAAACTCGAACCCTTGCCAAAGTCGCTGATCGCCGTTGCGTTCGCGCTGGCCCCCACCTGTTTGTTCGCCGCCTCCCCCGCCCCCGTCGCCGCGCAGAACGGCATGGTCGTCACCGCCCAGCAGCTGGCCACCCACGTTGGCGTGGACGTGCTCAGGGACGGCGGCAATGCCGTCGACGCTGCCGTCGCCGTGGCCTACGCCCTGGCTGTGGTCTACCCGGCCGCCGGCAACATCGGCGGCGGTGGCTTCATGACCCTGCAGATGGCCGATGGCCGCAAGACCTTTCTGGACTTTCGCGAGAAGGCCCCACTGGCCGCCACCCCGGACATGTACCTGGACAAGGCCGGCAACGTCATCGAAGGCCTGAGCACCGACGGCCACCTGTCGGTGGGCATTCCAGGCACCGTTTCGGGGATGGAACTGGCCCTGCAGAAATACGGCACCTTCAAGCGCGCCGACCTGCTCGCACCAGCCATCAAGCTGGCCGACGAGGGCTTCACCCTCGGTCAGGGCGACGTCGACCTGCTGGAAACCGCCACCGAGGATTTCCGCAAGGACAGCCAGGATTCGGCGAAGATCTTCCTCAACCAGGGTCAGCCGTTCAAGGCCGGTGACAAGCTGGTGCAGAAGGACCTGGCGCGCACCCTGCGGGAAATCGCCGACAAGGGCAACGCCGGCTTCTATCAGGGCTGGGTCGCCAAGGCCATCGTGGATTCGAGCCAGGCCGGCAAGGGCATCATCACCCAGGCCGACCTCGACAAGTACAAGACCCGCGAGCTGGACCCCATCGAGTGCGACTACCGCGGCTACCACGTGATCTCCGCGCCACCGCCCAGCTCCGGCGGCGTGGTCATCTGCCAGATCATGAACATTCTTCAGGGCTACCCCATGGCCGAACTGGGCTATGGCTCGGCGCAGGGTATGCACTACCAGATCGAGGCCATGCGCCACGCCTATGTGGACCGCAACAGCTACCTGGGCGACCCGGACTTCGTCAAGAACCCCATCGCTCACCTGCTCGACGCCAACTACGCGACGAAGATCCGCGACAGCATCTTGCCGAACAAGGCCGGCGTTTCGGCCGAGATCAAACCCGGCGTGGCGCCCCATGAAGGGAGCAATACCACCCACTACTCCATCGTCGATCAGTGGGGCAATGCGGTTTCGGTCACCTACACCCTCAACGGCTGGTTCGGCGCACGGGTCATGGCCAGCGGCACCGGCATCCTGCTCAACGACGAGATGGACGACTTCACCTCCAAGGTCGGCGTCGCCAACATGTACGGCCTGGTGCAGGGCGAAGCCAACGCCATCGCCCCCTACAAGACGCCGCTGTCGTCCATGAGCCCGACCATCGTCACCAAGGACGGCAAGCCGGTGATGGTGGTCGGCACGCCCGGCGGCAGTCGAATCATCACCGCGACCTTGCTGACCATGCTCAACGTCATCGACTACGGCATGGACATCCAGCAGGCGGTCAATGCGCCACGCTTCCACCAACAGTGGATGCCCGACGTGACCAACCTGGAACACTTCGCCATCAGCCCGGACACGCGCAAGATCCTCGAGAGCTGGGGGCACAAGTTCGGCGAGCCACAGGACGCCAACCACCTGGCAGCGATCCTGGTCGGCGCGCCTTCACTGGGTGGCAAGCCCGTCGCCAACAACCGTTTCTACGGTGCCAACGACCCGCGCCGCAACACCGGCCTTGCCGAAGGCTATTGAGCCAATGAACACACGGTCGGGCCAGTGCATGGGCCTGACCGCGTGCACCACCGGTTAACGATCCACCTGAACTTTCCATTTTCCTCCGCGCTCAGATTTTTTGATCGCCTGGTACGCCAGGCCTTAACTGACCCGAGGAAGATCCACATGGCTACCCAACTGCAAGGCAAGAAAGTCCTGTTCATCACCGCCAACACCGGCATCGAGCGTGACGAACTGCTCAAGCCCGTCGAGGCGCTGCGCGCAGCCGGCGCCACCGTGACCCACGCCTCCAGCGAAGGCGGCACCGTGCAGACCTTCCAGCAGGACACCGAGAAAGATCGCACCGTCGAGTCCGACAGCAAGATCCAGGGCCTGAGCGCCAGCGACTTCGACGCCCTGGTCATTCCAGGCGGCACCGTCAACGCCGACACCCTGCGTCAGGACACCGATGCCCAGCACCTGGTCAAGGCTTTCGCCGATGCAGGCAAAGTGGTCGCTGCCATCTGCCACGGCCCATGGCTGCTGATCAACGCCGGCGTGATTCCCGGCAAGACCCTGACCTCCTACCCCAGCGTCAGCCTAGACCTGACCAACGCCAAGGCCGCAGGCTGGGTCGACCAGGAAGTCATGCAGTGTGGTGCCAACGGCTGGACCCTGATCACCTCGCGCACTCCTGATGACATCCCTGCGTTCAACGACGCCATCATCAAGGCCCTCGGCGCAGCCTGAGCCGCCCTTCCACTCACAGATCAGGGAGCCTAGATGCCTTCTCTATTCGATTCGATCCAGGTTGGCGAGCAGCAGTTGCCCAATCGGATCCTCATGGCCCCGCTGACACGCGGCCGCGCCACCCGCAATCACGTACCCACCGACCTGATGATCGAGTACTACACCCAGCGCGCCAGCGCCGGGTTGATCATCACCGAAGCGACCGGCATCACCCAGGAAGGCCTGGGCTGGCCCTACGCGCCAGGCATCTGGAGCGACGAGCAGGTCGAAGGCTGGAAGAAGATCACCGCCGCCGTGCATGAAGCCGGCGGGCGCATCGACTTGCAGCTGTGGCACATGGGCCGCATCGTCCACCCCAGCTTCCTCGGCGGTGCACAGCCGGTTTCGTCTTCGGCGACGACTGCGCCAGGCCACACCCATACCTATGACGGCAAGCAACCCTACGTGGAAGCCCGGCCGTTGGGCATCCATGAGATCCCGCGGTTGCTGGACGACTACGAGCACGCCGCGAAGAACGCCATGCGTGCAGGCTTCGATGGCGTGCAGATCCATGCCGCCAACGGCTACCTGATCGACCAGTTCTTGCGCGACAACAGCAACTTCCGCGACGACGCCTATGGTGGTTCGGTGGAAAACCGTATTCGCCTGTTGACCGAGGTCACCCAGCGGGTTGTCGACACCATCGGTGCCGAACGCACCGGCGTGCGCCTGTCGCCCAACGGCGATTCGCAGGGCGTCAACGACAGCGATCCGGAAACCCTGTTCTCCGCCGCTGCCGCTGCGCTGGACAAGATCGGCATCGCCTATCTGGAATTGCGCGAACCGCCGTTCGACGGCACCTTTGGCAAAGCCGATCGCCCGCCGGTGCACCCGGTGATCCGCAAGGCCTTCAGCCGTACCCTGGTGCTCAATTCCGACTACACCCACGAAAAAGCGCAGGCTGCGCTGGACGCCGGTGAAGCCGATGCGATCGCCTTCGGTCGGCCGTTCCTGGCCAACCCGGACCTGCCCCATCGGTTCGCCAAGGGGCTGCCGCTGAACAAGGACGTCATGGAGACCTGGTACAGCCAGGGTCCGGAAGGCTATGTGGATTACCCCACGGCCGACGAGCAGTAAAGCGGAAACGGGGGCTTCGGCCCCCGATCTTTTTTGGACATTGTCGACACTTACCCTCGAGTGCCTTGACTGCAAGCTGTAACAGGACTATTTTTTCGTCACTACCTACCCAGGTGTCGACAATATGTCCGCTACCTCTGTTTCGCCCTTGGCCGTTCCCGACCCGGAATTCACGACCCCGCCCAGTGCCGTTCCAATGGAAACCGAGACGCTGTCGGAGAACGTGTTCCGCCGCATCCAGGCGGCCATCATCAATGGCGAAATAGCCCCAGGCAGCAAGATCTCCGAACCCGAACTGGCACGCACCTACGGCATCAGCCGCGGACCGCTGCGTGAAGCCATCCACCGTCTGGAAGGTCAGCGCCTGCTGGTGCGCATTCCCCACGTCGGTGCCCGGGTGGTGTCGCTCAACCACGCCGAACTCATCGAACTCTACGAAATCCGCGAATCCCTCGAAGGCATGGCCTGTCGACTGGCTGCCGAGCGCATGAGCCAGGCACAGATCGACGAGTTGCGTGAGGTGCTCGCCACCCATGAACGCGATGCCGCGTTCCAGGCCGGCGTCGGCTACTACCAACAGGAAGGCGATTTCGACTTCCACTACCGCATCATTCAGGGCAGCGGCAACAGCACGCTGGTGCAGATGCTCTGCGATGACCTGTACCAACTGGTGCGCATGTACCGCATCCAGTTCTCTGCCACGCCCAACCGTCCGCACCAGGCTTTCGCCGAGCATCACCGTATCCTCGACGCCATCGCCGAGCGCGACGGCGAACTGGCCGAGTTGCTCATGCGTCGGCACATCGCCGCGTCCAAGCGCAATGTCGAACGCCATTACCTGGAACCCAACCAGAACAACACCCCAGGAGCCCCATCATGAGTCAGCCCTCCCGCCCCGGCCAACGCTTCCGTCAGGCCCTCGCCGAAGAGTCGCCCTTGCAGGTGGTCGGCGCCATCAACGCCAATCACGCCCTGCTCGCCCAGCGCGCCGGTTTCAAGGCTATCTACCTCTCCGGCGGCGGCGTTGCGGCCGGCTCCCTGGGCCTTCCCGATCTGGGCATTACCGGTCTGGACGATGTGCTGACCGACGTGCGCCGCATCACCGATGTGTGCGATCTGCCGTTGCTGGTCGACGTCGACACCGGTTTCGGCTCGTCGGCCTTCAATGTCGCCCGCACCGTGAAGTCGATGATCAAGTTCGGCGCCGCGGCCATGCACATCGAAGACCAGGTGGGCGCCAAGCGCTGTGGCCATCGGCCGAACAAGGAAATCGTTTCCCTGCAGGAAATGGTCGACCGCATCAAGGCGGCGGTGGATGCGCGCACCGACGACAGCTTCGTGATCATGGCGCGCACCGATGCGCTGGCGGTGGAAGGTCTGGAGTCAGCCCTGGACCGCGCGGCAGCCTGCATCGAGGCGGGGGCGGACATGATCTTCCCCGAAGCCATCACCGAACTGCAGATGTACCAGCTGTTCGCCAGCCGGGTGAAAGCGCCGATTCTGGCCAACATCACCGAGTTCGGCGCCACGCCGCTGTTCACCACCGAGCAGCTCGGTGGCGTCGGCGTCGGCCTGGTGCTCTACCCGCTGTCGGCGTTCCGCGCCATGAACAAGGCCGCCGAGAACGTCTACACCGCGATTCGCCGCGACGGCACCCAGCAAAACGTCGTCGACACCATGCAGACGCGCATGGAGCTGTACGACGCCATCGACTACCACGACTTCGAGCGCAAACTCGACGCGCTGTTCGCGCAGAAAAAATGATCGCTGCATTCCAATAACAAATCCAAGATCGGAGAAAACCATGGCCGAAGCAAAAGTACTCAGTGGCGCTGGCCTGCGTGGCCAGGTGGCCGGACAAACCGCGCTGTCGACCGTCGGCATGCCCGGCGCAGGGCTGACCTATCGCGGCTATGACGTGCGCGAACTGGCCGAACACGCGCTGTTCGAAGAAGTCGCCTACCTGCTGCTGCACGGCGAGCTGCCCACCCACGACGAGCTGGCGGCCTACCAGGGTAAGCTGCGCAGCCTGCGCGACTTGCCGCAGCCGCTCAAGGAAGTGCTCGAACGCATTCCATCCAGCACCCATCCGATGGACGTGATGCGCACTGGCTGTTCGTTTCTCGGCACTCTCGAGCCGGAGCGTAACTTCAGTCAGCAGGAACACGTCACCGACCGCCTGCTGGCGGCCTTTCCGGCGATCATGTGCTACTGGTATCGCTACAGCCACCACGGCGTGCGCATCAGTTGCACCAGCGATGAAGACACCTTCGCCGGGCACTTCCTGTACCTGCTGCATGGCAAGTCACCGAGTGAACTGCACAGCAAGGTGATGGACGTCTCGCTGATCCTCTACGCCGAGCACGAATTCAACGCTTCGACCTTCACCGCCCGCGTGTGCGCCTCGACCCTGTCGGACATGTATTCGTGCGTGACCGCAGCCATCGGCTCGCTGCGCGGCCCCCTGCACGGCGGTGCCAACGAAGCGGCCATGGCCATGATCCAGAAGTTCGCGTCGCCCGAAGAAGCGGTGCGCGGCACCTTGGCCATGCTCGAGCGCAAGGACAAGATCATGGGCTTCGGCCATGCCGTGTACAAAGACAACGATCCGCGCAACGAAGTGATCAAGGGCTGGGCGAAGAAGCTGGCCGACGAAGCCGGCGACAAGGTCCTCTACCCCGTCTCCGAAGCCATCGACAAGACCATGTGGGAGCAGAAGAAGCTGTTTCCCAACGCCGACTTCTACCACGCCTCGGCGTACCACTTCATGGGCATCGCGACCGAGCTGTTCACGCCGATCTTCGTCTGCTCTCGGGTGACCGGCTGGGCAGCCCATGTGTTCGAACAGCGGGCCAACAACCGAATCATTCGCCCCAGCGCCGAGTACGTCGGCGTAGAGCAACGCGCATTCGTGCCTCTGGATCGCCGCTGACCTAGCGGGCCTCTTCGCGGGCAGAGCCCGCTCCCACATTCCCATAGTGCTCAAGACGTACGGGTCCATGTGGGAGCGGGCTCTGCCCGCGAAGGCCGCACCGCCGAACTTCTGCCATGCCTTGCACCGTGAGCCGACCTGATGAACACACAACACCGCAAGTCATTACCCAACTCGCCGCTGGACTATTACGACGCCCGAGAAGCCGTCGAAGCCCTCCAGCCCGGCGCCTACGCCACCCTGCCCTACACCTCCCGCGTACTGGCGGAAAACCTGGTGCGCCGTTGCGACCCCGCCACCCTGGACGCCTCCCTGCGCCAGTTGATCGAGCGCAAGCGTGACCTGGACTTCCCTTGGTACCCGGCGCGAGTGGTGTGCCACGACATCCTCGGCCAGACCGCCCTGGTCGACCTGGCCGGCCTGCGTGACGCCATCGCCTCACAGGGCGGTGACCCGGCGCTGGTCAATCCGGTGGTCCCGACCCAACTGATCGTCGACCACTCCCTGGCGGTGGAAAGCGCCGGCTTCGATCCGCAGGCGTTCGAGAAAAACCGCGCCATCGAAGACCGTCGCAACGAAGACCGCTTCCACTTCATCGACTGGACGCGCAAGGCGTTCAAGAACGTCGACGTCATTCCGCCGGGCAACGGCATCATGCACCAGATCAACCTGGAGAAAATGTCGCCGGTGATCCAGGTCCGCGAAGGCGTGGCCTTCCCCGACACCTGCGTCGGCACCGACAGCCATACCCCCCATGTCGACGCCTTGGGCGTGGTGGCCATCGGCGTGGGCGGCCTCGAAGCCGAAAGCGTCATGCTCGGTCGTGCGTCGTGGATGCGCCTGCCCGAAATTGTCGGGGTCAAGCTGACCGGCCAATTGCAGCCGGGCATCACCGCCACCGACATGGTGCTGTCCCTGACCCAGTACCTGCGCCAGCAGAAAGTGGTGGGTGCGTACCTGGAGTTCTTCGGTGAAGGCGCACGCGCCCTGACCCTGGGCGACCGCGCCACCCTCTCCAACATGGCCCCGGAATACGGCGCGACGGCGGCGATGTTCGCGATCGACCAGCAGACCATCGACTACCTGCGCCTCACCGGCCGCGAAGAGCAGCAGGTGCAACTGGTCGAAGACTATGCGCGCCTGACCGGCCTGTGGGCCGACAGCCTGGACGCCGCTGTCTATGAGCGTGACCTGAGCTTCGATCTGTCCGGCGTCGTACGCAACATGGCCGGGCCGAGCAACCCGCACGCGCGCATCGCGACCAGCGACTTGACGGCCCAGGGCATCGCCGGCCCCTGGAGCGAAGTGCCCGGGCAGATGCCGGACGGCGCGGTGATCATCGCGGCCATTACCAGTTGCACCAACACCAGCAATCCCCGCAACGTCATCGCTGCCGGCTTGCTGGCGCGCAATGCCAACCGCCTGGGCCTGAACCGCAAGCCGTGGGTCAAATCGTCCCTGGCACCGGGCTCGAAAACCGTGGCCCTGTACCTGGACGAAGCTGGCCTGACCGAGGAACTGGAAACCCTGGGCTTCGGCATCGTCGCCTTCGCCTGCACCACCTGCAACGGCATGTCCGGCGCGCTCGACCCGGTGATCCAGCAAGAGATCATCGAGCGCGACCTGTACGCCACCGCCGTGCTCTCGGGCAATCGCAATTTCGACGGACGCATCCACCCCTATGCTCGTCAGGCCTTCCTGGCCTCGCCGCCGCTGGTGGTGGCGTATGCGATTGCTGGCACCATTCGTTTCGACATCGAAAAAGACGTGCTCGGCCTCGACCCGCAGGGTCAGCCCATCCGCCTCAAAGACATCTGGCCCAGCGACGAGGAAGTCAACGCGGTGGTCAAATCGTCGGTGAAACCCGAACAGTTCCGCCAGGTGTACATCCCCATGTTCGCCGTGCACGAGGACCACGGACCGAAAGTCGCGCCGCTGTATGACTGGCGCCCGGCGAGCACCTACATCCGTCGTCCGCCGTACTGGGAAGGCGCCCTGGCCGGCGAGCGCACGCTCAAGGGCATGCGCGCGCTGGCGGTGCTGCCGGACAACATCACCACCGATCACCTGTCGCCGTCCAACGCGATCATGCTCGACAGCGCCGCCGGTGAATACCTGGCGAAAATGGGCCTGCCCGAAGAAGACTTCAACTCCTACGCCACACACCGCGGCGATCATCTGACCGCGCAACGGGCGACGTTCGCCAACCCCAAGCTGTTCAACGAAATGGTGGTGGACAACGGCAAGGTCCGCCAGGGCTCGCTCGCGCGCCTGGAACCCGAAGGCCAGGTCATGCGCATGTGGGAAGCCATCGAGACCTACATGCAGCGCAAGCAGCCGCTGATCATCATCGCCGGGGCCGACTATGGCCAGGGTTCCTCACGGGACTGGGCGGCCAAGGGTGTTCGTCTGGCCGGGGTGGAAGCGATCGCCGCCGAGGGCTTCGAGCGTATCCACCGCACCAACCTGGTGGGCATGGGCGTGCTGCCGTTGCAGTTCGACGCGGGCACGGACCGCAAGACCCTGGGCATCGATGGCACCGAGGTGTTCGACGTGGTCGGCCGCTTGACGCCCCAGGCGCGGCTGACCCTGATCATCGAACGGCGCAACGGCGAGCGCGTGCAGGTGCCGGTCACCTGTCGCCTGGACACCGCCGAGGAGGTCTCGATCTACGAAGCCGGCGGTGTGCTGCAACGCTTCGCCCAGGATTTCCTGCAGGCGACTGCACCCACCCACGCCGCGGCCGACGCCTACTGAGGATTGCCTTATGACCCAGCTTCGCATCCCCGCCACCTACCTGCGCGGTGGCACCAGCAAAGGCGTGTTCTTCAGGCTCGCCGACCTGCCCGAAGCGGCGCGTCTGCCCGGTCCGGCGCGCGACGCCCTGCTGTTGCGGGTGATCGGCAGCCCCGACCCCTACGGCAAGCAGATCGACGGCATGGGCGGCGCCACGTCGAGCACCAGCAAGACGGTGATCGTCAGCCCCAGCAGCCAGCCGGGGCACGACATCGACTACCTGTTCGGTCAGGTGTCCATCGACAGCGCCTTCGTCGACTGGAGCGGTAACTGCGGCAACCTGTCGGCAGCGGTCGGCCCGTTCGCCATCGCTCAGGGCCTGATCGATCCCGCCCGCGTGCCCCACGACGGCGTCGCCACGGTGCGCGTATGGCAGGCCAACATCGGCAAGACCATCATTGCCCATGTGCCCATGAGCGGCGGCGAGGTTCAGGAGACCGGTGATTTCGAACTGGACGGTGTGACCTTCCCGGCCGCCGAAGTGCAGCTCGAGTTTCTCGATCCGGCCGCCGAGGCCGACGGTGCGGCCGGAGCCATGTTTCCCACCGGGCACCTGATCGACGAGCTGGAAGTACCCGGCGTGGGTCGGTTCGAGGCGACGATGATCAATGCCGGCATCCCGACGATCTTCATCGATGCCGCCGCATTGGGGTATAGCGGCTGCGAGTTGCAGGACGCGATCAACGGCGACCCTCAGGCGCTCGCGCGCTTCGAGACGATCCGCGCCCACGGGGCATTGCGCATGGGCTTGATCCAGCGTCTGGAAGAGGCGCAAACCCGCCAGCACACGCCCAAGGTCGCCTTCGTCGCGCCCCCAGCCGATTACGTGGCTTCCAGCGGCAAACCGGTGGCTGCGGCCGATATCGACCTGACGGTTCGGGCCATGTCGATGGGCAAGCTGCACCACGCCATGATGGGCACCGCCGCAGTCGCCATCGGGACAGCTGCCGCGATTCCCGGGACCGTGGTCAACCGCGCGGCCGGCGGTGGCGTGCGCAGTACGGTGTGCTTCGGCCATCCCTCCGGCACCCTGCGCGTGGGCGCCGAAGCCAACCAGCTGGATGGCCAGTGGCAAGTCACCAAGGCGATCATGAGCCGCAGCGCGCGGGTCCTGATGGAAGGCTGGGTCAGGGTGCCCGCGCAGACCCTCGCTTAGGCGTGGGTCGGGAACTCAGGCGGTGGGCTGCTCCTGCTGCCGGTAACGCAGCCACACCGCGCCGCCCTCTTGCACTTCGGCGCTGTCGAGGGTCAGGTAGGTCGGCTGCTGCCATTGCTTGGCATCGATCTCGAACGACGCCGGATGCTCGCCCCGGCCATCCACCAACGGCAACAGCAGGACACTGATCTCGTCGACCAGCCCGGCGTTGACGAACGAGCCACTGACGTGGGGGCCGCCTTCGACGACCAGGCGCTTGATGCCCAATTCCCGGCCGAGGATGTCCACCACCTGATGCAGGTCGAGGGAGGCCTTGCCAGCGAAGATGTAAGACACCTGGATCGATTGCAGATAGGCCAGATAGTCGTCGCTGACCGCTTCGGTGAGCACTTCGACGATGTGCGAATCCAACGCCGTGTTGGACTTCCAGCCGACCTTGCCCTGGGGGTCGATGGAAATGGCGTAGGCACTCGCCGAGCGATCGGCAAAATGATGCGTCCGCTCGATAGGCCCCTTGGCCAGGCCGGACGGGTAACCCTCGTCGTGAGCGATTTCCTGCATCGTCACGCGCCCGCAGGCCCAGGCGTCGAAGTCGAACTGTTTGGCCAAGCGTTCGTACAGATCGCCGGCGGCGTTCTTGAACGGCCGGGCCCAGCCGTCGGTCAGGGCATGACCGTCGACGGAGGACATCATGTGGCAGATTACATAGGGCTTCATGGGAGCTCCTTGGCTGTCGGTGTGTCTATCACCGACCGGCGCCCATGGCCGTTGGTTCAGCTTGAAGCGCGCGTGGACCTGCTCGACGCTGCCCCGAGATCGAGGTGCATGTGCGTCGTCTGCCAGACGGGATCGGACTCGACGTCGATCACCTCGAAGCCCTGTTTCTGCCAGAACGCGATCGCTCCGGGCAGGAACGGATGGGTGTGCAGATACAACGTGGCGATACCAGCCTGACGCGCCTGCGCCAGCAGCGCTGCGTACAGCGCCTTGGCAACCCCGGCACCCCGGCAGCTCGGCGAGACGAACAGCCTGACCACCTCGACGATGTCAGTGGCCGGCAACTGCAATTGGCTGAAGCGCTGGTCATAGGGCAGGTAGCCGATGGCGCCGACGATGCGACCCTCCTGCCAGGCGAGCAGGAAACAGCCCTGATCCGAACCCAGGTACACCTCGTCGAAGCGGGCCAGATCGTCCGGCACCTGGGTGGCGTCCAGCTGCGGAAAGATCGAGGCCCGCGCGGCCATGACGTAGTCAAGGATCGCGGGTATCTGGTCCGGCGCTGCCGGACGGATGTCGATGGCGTTCACTGTGTCTGTCCTCCTGTCAGTGGGCTCAGAACGCAAGCTTGTAACCGATCAACAGCAGCATCACCGCCAGGCAGGGCCGCAGGATATCGTCCGAAACCCGCCCGGACAGATGGCTGCCCAGGTAGATCCCCGGCAGCGAGCCGAGCAGCAAATGCCCGAGCAATGACCAGTCCATGTTACCCATGCTCGCATGCCCCATGCCCGCGACCAGAGTCAATGGCACGGCATGGGCGATTTCGGTGCCCACCAGCCGTCGGGTCGCCAGGAACGGATACAGCATGAACAACGCTACTGTCCCCAAGGCACCGGCGCCGATCGAAGTCAGCGAAACCATCACCCCGAGTACCACGCCGGTCACCACGGTGAGCGCGTTGAGGGTGTTCGGGCTGAGGTTGTAGCGATCCCCGGCATGGCGGCTGGCCAAGGCTTGCAGGCGTTTCTTGAACAGGATCGCCAACGCCGTCAGGAACAGCACGACCGCCAGCGCCTGCTTGATCACCACGCCCATGGCCTGCGGTTCGGCATTCAGGCTTTTCAGGTACCAAAGCACGAACGCTGCCGCCGGCACGCTGCCCAGCGCCAGCCAGCCGGTGATCTTCCAGTCGATGTTCTTGTTGCGGCCATGGACCCAGACGCCACTCGCCTTGGTGATGGCCGCGTACAACAGATCGGTGCCGACCGCCGTGGCTGGATTGATGCCAAACCAGAGCAGAATCGGCGTCATCAGTGAGCCGCCGCCTACGCCCGTCATGCCGACGATGAAGCCCACGACCAATCCGGCAATGGTGAAACCCCAGGTACCTACTTCCATTCTTACGTCCTACACATCAGATTCAGCATCGCGGGAGCGGTAGCCGGGCGGCAGGATATCAACTTCTGTTATAGCCATTTATAACTATGCAGCATTAGCTTATAACCGGCCTCCCACAGGCGTCAGGAAGTGCACCACAGTTCACTGTCAACTTCAGCGCGACAGTCCTGACCGCTTCGACGGATTTATCCTCTTGCGAAGAACGCATACTCTTGATCCATCGCACAGCATTCCCGCCGCTGGGCACCTTCACTCGGGAGAACGTCATGCTCGCACTTCGCAAAGCCTCGGATCGCGGTATCGCCAACCACGGCTGGCTGCAATCCTTCCATACCTTTTCCTTCGGGCATTACCGCAATCCTCAGGAACAGGGCTTCTCCGACCTGCTGGTGATCAACGACGATCGCGTCAGCGCCGGCAAGGGCTTCGGTCAGCACCCGCACCGCGACATGGAGATCTTCTCCTACGTGCTGGAAGGCGCACTGGCGCACAAGGACACCCTGGGCACCGGCTCGGTGATTCGCCCCGGCGATGTGCAGCTGATGAGCGCCGGCCACGGCGTCGCCCACAGCGAGTTCAACCACAGCGACGTCGATCCCGTGCATTTCCTGCAGATCTGGATCGTGCCCGAAGTGGCAGGCGCCAAGCCGCGCTATCAGCAGGAGCACTTTTCCGCCGAGCAGAAACGCGGTCGCCTGCAGCTGATCATCTCGCCCGATGGCGCCGAAGGCTCGTTGCATGTCCGCCAGGATGCGCGGGTGTATGCCGGGTTGTTCGATGGCGAGGAGCAGGCCACGCTGACACTTGCGGCCAACCGCTACGCCTATGTGCACGTGGCCACCGGCAGTGTCGAACTCAACGGCCAGCGCCTGAACGAAGGGGATGGCGTGCGCCTGCGGCAGGAAACCGTGCTGCAGTTGGCCAATGGGGTCAATGCCGAGGTGCTGGTGTTCGACTTGCGCCCGAACGAGCTGCCGCAGATGCCCTGACCGGTATCCGCACCGGGGGCGCTCATCGACCTTGTCGATGGGCGCATTGAAAAAAGCGATTGGCTTGACCCCGGTGTGGCGCGTACCTTCAAGGTCTGCATTTTTTTTGCAACGCCTGTACGGCGTTGGCAGTCGAAATGGTCATGCCCTTTACTGGTACCCCTGATGCACACCCCTGAGCGCACCCTGCACGATGGCTTCGCCCGCAAAGTCGATTACCTGAGACTGTCGGTTACTGACCGCTGTGATTTCCGCTGCGTGTATTGCATGGCCGAAGACATGACGTTTCTGCCGCGCAAACAGATTCTCAGCCTCGAAGAGCTCGAACAGGTGGCAGCCAGCTTCGTCGCCCTGGGCACGCGCAAGATCCGCCTGACCGGGGGCGAACCCCTGGTGCGTTCGGGCATCGTCGATCTGTGCCGACGCATCGCCGCCCTGCCCGGCCTTCAGGAACTGTGCATGACCACCAACGGCTCGCAGCTGGCGACCTTGGCTCAGCCGTTGTTCGACGCCGGCCTCAAGCGCTTGAACATCAGCCTGGACAGCCTCGACCCGGCACGTTTCCGCGAACTCACCCGTACCGGCAACCTGAACAAGGTGATCGCCGGCATCGACGCGGCCAATGCTGCCGGTTTCCGCCATACCAAGCTCAACTGCGTGGTCATGCAGGGCCGCAACGATGACGAAGTCGTCGATCTGGTGGCCTTTGCCATCGAGCGCGGCCTGGACATCTCCTTCATCGAGGAAATGCCCCTGGGTGCGATCAGCGAGCACAGCCGCGCCGAGGCCTTCTACTCCAGCGAGCAGGTCCGCGCACGGCTCGCCGAACGCTACGAATTGCTGCCGTCCACGGATTCCACCCAAGGCCCGTCGCGCTACTGGCGCATTCCTCAGGCGCCGGGCACTCGCATCGGCTTCATCTCGCCGCACAGCCACAATTTCTGCGCGACCTGCAACCGAGTGCGCCTGACCGTCGAAGGCCGGCTGCTGCTGTGCCTGGGGAACGAGCACTCGGCAGACCTCAAGCAGGTACTGCGCGAGCATCCCGGCCAGCCGGAAGTGCTCGAACAGGCAATCATCAAGGCCATGCAGCTCAAGCCATGGAGCCACAACTTCCGCCTGGACGACGATGTGCAGGTGGTGCGTTTCATGAACATGACTGGCGGCTGATCGCGGCGCCGTCTTCGCCATTGTTCCGCTTTGCTTATCAACCCGTTTGAAAATGCAACTTATCAAATCAGTGCGCAGGGCCGACAATCGCCCTGTGCCGTCGCTGTATTTCCGGTACGTCGTGCGCCGTCCGCGCCCCACAAGAACAAGGCCACCGGCCCACCTACCGAGGACTCCTCCATGCAAGACGTCGTTATCGTAGCCGCCACACGCACGGCCGTAGGCAGTTTTCAGGGTTCACTGGCAAGCGTGCCCGCCGTCGAGCTGGGCGCCGCGGTGATCCGCCGGCTGCTTGCACAGACCGGCCTGGACCCGGCGCAGGTCGACGAAGTGATTCTGGGGCAGGTGCTCACGGCCGGTGCCGGGCAGAACCCGGCGCGTCAGGCGGCCCTGTTTGCCGGGCTGCCCAGCGCGGTACCGGCCATGACCCTGAACAAGGTCTGCGGTTCGGGGCTCAAGGCCGTGCACCTGGCGACCCAGGCCATCCGTTGCGGCGACGCCGAGGTGGTGATTGCCGGTGGCATGGAAAACATGAGCCTGGCGCCCTACGTATTGCCAGCGGCCCGCACCGGGCTGCGCATGGGCAACGCACCCCTGGTCGACAGCATGATCAAGGACGGCCTGTGGGATGCCTTCAACGACTACCACATGGGCATCACCGCGGAAAACCTTGCCGAACAGTACAGCATCAGCCGAGAAGCGCAGGATGCCTTCGCGGCGCAGTCCCAGCAAAAGGCCGTGGCGGCCATCGAGGCAGGTCGCTTCACCGCCGAGATCACGCCCATCGACGTTCCTCAGCGCAAGGGCGAACCCCTGCCCTTCGCGATCGACGAGCAGCCCCGCGCCGGCACCACCGCGCAAAGTCTGGGCAAGCTCAAACCCGCCTTCAAGCCCGATGGCAGCGTCACGGCTGGCAATGCGTCGTCGCTCAACGACGGCGCCGCCGCGGTCCTGGTGATGAGCGCAGCCAAGGCGCAAGCGCTGGGCCTGCCGGTGCTTGCGCGCATCGCCGCCTACGCCAATGCCGGCGTGGATCCGGCGGTGATGGGCATCGCCCCGGTGTCGGCGACGCGCCGCTGCCTGGAAAAGGCCGGCTGGAGCCTGGATCAACTGGACCTGATCGAGGCCAACGAAGCCTTTGCCGCCCAGGCGCTGTCGGTGGGCCAGGTCTTGGAGTGGGACGCGAGCAAGGTCAACGTCAATGGCGGTGCCATAGCCCTGGGTCACCCGATCGGTGCTTCGGGTTGCCGGGTCCTGGTGACCTTGCTGCACGAGATGCTGCGCCGCGACGCCAGCAAGGGTCTGGCAACCCTGTGCATCGGTGGTGGCCAAGGCGTTGCCCTGGCCCTGGCTCGAGACTGACCCGTGCTCCCTCGCTGCGCACTGGCCGTGCGTGGCGAATGGGGCGACAATGGCTCACCGCCACTTATTCAGGAGCTCTGCCGATGAGCCGCACCCTATTCGCTTCGCTGTGCATCACGGGCGCACTGTTGTCGGCTGCGTCGACCGCCACCTTCGCCATCGAAGTCCTGCCAGCGCCCGGCACCGGTGCGCAGATGGTTTCGCTGGGCAAGGGCGACCGAGTTCCGCCCAACTATGCCCTTCCTGAATCGGCCTTCACGGGCTGGAAAGCCGCCGGCCTCAAGCAACCGGACATCGACAGCCAATGGGTGCAGATGGGTGACAGCTTCGTGCTGGTCAGGCGTGGCAATGCCGTTATTCAGGACGTTCAACCCATTCCAAAATAGACGCGGCAGCGATTGTCGGTGCAATCGGTGTGTCGGCAACCACATCGTCGAAGCCTCGATCAAGCGCTTTGCAGCGTCATTTACATCTAGTTACAGACAAATTGTATAGATTGTAAATGCGCTTTACTCTCAAATGCGAAAAACTATCATCTGCGCTCGCACCTCGTGTCGAGCGCTCCGGACCCTGGCTGCTCCATAGCTCTTTCCCTTCCCGGTCGCTCTCGTCACGCCACTGAATTGCTGGAGAGCCCCGATGCGCTTGAACCTGAGCCACCTGTCCGTTGCCTTGCTGGCCGCGCTTGCACCCCCGACCTTTGCCGAATCGGCATCCACCAATTCCCAAGGCATTCCGGTGCAACCTACCGACCTGCCCGTGGATGGCAGTGAGCAGGCCTTGCAGCTCGAGGAAACCCGGATTCTGGGAACCGCCGCGCAGGAGCTCAAGCAGGCACCCGGGGTGTCGATCATCACCGCCGAGGACATCAAGAAGCGCCCGCCCACTAACGACCTGTCGGAAATCATTCGTCGCGAGCCGGGTGTCAACCTGACCGGAAACAGCGCCAGCGGCAACCGCGGCAACAACCGCCAGATCGACCTGCGCGGCATGGGCCCGGAGAACACCCTGATCCTGATCGACGGCAAGCCGTCCTCGTCGCGCAACGCCGTGCGCTACGGCTGGAACGGCGACCGCGACACCCGTGGCGAAACCAACTGGGTACCGGCCGAGGAAGTCGAACGCGTCGAGATCCTCCGGGGTCCGGCCGCAGCGCGCTATGGCTCCGGGGCCATGGGTGGCGTGGTCAACATCATCACCAAACGGCCGACCGACGAATTGCACGGGTCGATGACCGTCTACGCCCTGCAACCCGAAGACAGCGCCGAGGGCGCCGGCAAGCGGGCCAACTTCAACCTCAGCGGACCGCTGACCGATGATCTGATCTTCCGTGTGTATGGCAGCGCGAACAAGACCGATGCCGACGACGCCGACATCAACAGCAGCTACCAGGCCGATCCCGGCTCGCTGGTCGCCGGTCGCGAAGGCGTACGCAACAAGGACGTCAACGGCCTGCTGAGCTGGAAGCTCGACCCCGAGAACACCGTGGACCTGGAAGCCAGCTACAGTCGCCAGGGCAATATCTACACCGGTGACACGATGAACAACGTCGGCAGCGACTTCGTCAACAGCCAGCTGGGCAAGGAGAGCAACGTACTGCACCGCTCGAGCTTCGGCATTACCCACCACGGCGACTATGAGTGGGGCAGCAGCCAGTCCTCCCTGACCTATGACTTCACCCGCAACAACCGCCTGCGCGAAGGCCTCGCCGGTGGCCCGGAGGGCGCGCCAAACGGTTCCGGACGCTTCGAATCACGGTTGCGCAACACCCGCGCGGCGAGCGAGGTCAACCTGCCCCTGAGCTGGGGCGCAGAGCAGGTCCTCACCCTGGGCGGTGAGTACCTGTACGAGTCGATGAGCGACCCTGGCGCCCTCAGTTCGCAATCGTTCGACGGCAATGGCGGTGCCGCAGGCGCCCTGGGCGTGGACCGCAGCACCGACAAGATCACCGCGCGCAGTTTCGCCGTGTTCGTGGAAGACAACATCGAGGCGACGCCCGATACCATCGTCACCCCGGGCCTGCGCTACGACCACCACGAGACCTTCGGCGACAACTTCAGCCCCAGCCTGAACGCCTCGCACAAGCTGACCGACGATCTGACCCTCAAGGGCGGCATCGCGCGTGCCTACAAGGCGCCCAACCTCTACCAGTCCAATCCCAACTACCTGCTGTACAGCCGTGGCCAGGGTTGCAGCATCGCCCAGACCAACAACGGCGGCTGCTACCTGGTGGGCAATGAAAACCTGGTGCCCGAAATCAGCGTCAACAAGGAACTGGGGCTGGCTTACGACAAGGGCACCTGGCGCACCAGCGCGACGTACTTCCGCAATGACTACAAGAACAAGATCGTCGGCGGGATCGACCCGCTCTACCGCCTGAACAGTGGCGCCCGCGTGCTGCAATGGGAGAACTCGGGCAAGGCGGTGGTCGAGGGCGTGGAAGGCAACCTGTTCATCACCCTCACCCCCGAGCTGGACTGGAACACCAACCTGACCTACATGATCGAGTCCGAGAACCGTGATACCGGGGAGCCGCTCAGCGTGATCCCCAAGTACACCCTCAACACCACTCTGGACTGGCAGGCCAGCGAAAAACTGTCGTTCCAGGCCAACGCTACCTGGTTCGGCAAGCAGGAAGCGCCATCGCTCAATACCCGTACCGGTGCGGTCTACGACGACCTGGCCCAGAAAGACGTCGCTCCCTATGCGATTGCCGGGCTGAGCAGCGGCTATGCGTTCAACGAACATTTGAGTTTGCGGGTCGGTGTGAACAACCTGTTCGACAAGCGCCAGTACCGTGAAGGCGGCGCCAGTTCGGCCGGCGCCCAGACCTACAACGAACCCGGACGCGCCTACTTCGCGTCCGTCACCACCTCGTTCTAAGAAGGATCTGAACCATGCTCAAGCCCCTTTGCCTCGCGCTCTGCACCCTGCTCGCCAGCACCTGGGCGCTGGCCGCACCACGCACCCTCGACACGCCCTATGGGCCCGTCACCCTGCAAGGCTCGCCCACTCGGGTGATCACCCTCGACGAGAGCAGCCTGGACGCCGCGCTGGCGGTTGGCGTGCAACCGGTGGGTACCGTTTCGACCCGCGGCAGCGATCAGGTCTCGGCCTACCTGCAGGAACGCGCCGGCCAGCCACAGATCGTCGGTACGGCGCGGGCGCCGAATCTTGAGGCGATCGTCAAGCTGGCGCCCGACCTGATCCTGGCGCCTGCCGGCGTCAGTCAGGAACTGTTCGCCACCTATAGCCGCATCGCGCCGACCGTGGCGTCGAAGAACTCGAGCATGAACGACTGGCAGGCCACCACCGCGTTCTATGCGCTGGCCCTGGATCGTCAGGCGCAAGGCCAGCAGGTGCTCGCCGCCATCGACCAGCGCGCCGCCGAGCTCAAGGCGCGTCTGCCCGCCGAACAGCGAGTCTCTGTGGTGCGCTGGAACCCACAAGGCCCGATCGCCATGTCCGGCCGGATCTTCGTCGGGCAGATGCTGCACAAGGTCGGATTGCGGACCACCGAACTGGCCAACGGCCTGAAAGGGCCGCACAGCGATGTCCTCAGCCTGGAAAACCTGAGCCGGATCGACGCCGACTGGCTGTTCGTCGCCAGCCTGAACGCCGACGGTGCCAGCGCCCTGGAAGTGGCACGCCAGCAACCGGCGTTCACGCGTCTGCACGCCGTGCGGCAGAACCATGTGGCGACCGTCGACGGTCAGGTCTGGGCCAGCGGCTCGGGGCCATTGGCCGCGCACAAGGTGCTGGACGACCTGCAGCGCATCCTCGCGCCCTGAGCCCGGTTCTGTTCATGACCCAAACCCTGCCCGCGCCAACCCTGGTCGACCGCTACCGCTGGAGGGTGTATCGGTGTGCCGGCCTGCTGGCGCTCGTCATGGTGACGAGCCTGCTGTTGGGGGCCGGCGACACCGGACCCTGGCGTGCGCTGTCCACCTTGTTGGGCCAGGGCAGCAGCGAGGAGCGCTTCGTGCTGTTCCAGCTGCGTTGGCCGCGAACCCTGCTCGGCCTGCTGGTCGGTGCCGCGCTGGGTGCGGCGGGTATCGTGCTGCAGGCGACCACGCGCAACCCCCTGGCTGAGCCCGGCATGCTCGGGGTCAGTGCCGGTGCTTCGCTGGCTGTGGTGATCGCCGTCGCCCTGGGCGCGAGCTCGGCGACGGTCAACCTCGGCGTTGCCGTCGCCGGCGCGCTGGTGGGCTGTGCGCTGGTGCTGCTGGTCAGCCGCGTCGGCACCCTCGGCGATGACCCGGTGCGGCTGGTGCTGGCGGGCGCAGCGTTCAGCAGCCTGCTGGCGGCCTTGACTTCGCTGATCCTGCTGCACGATCAGCGCAGTGCCGACGAGATCCGCTTCTGGGTCATCGGCGCCCTCGCCGGTCGCTCCGGCGACACCCTGCTCTGGAGCCTGCCCGGTGTGATCGGCGGATTGCTGCTGTTGCTTCCGGCAATCCGGCCACTGGCCAGCCTGGCCTTGGGCGAGCGCGTGGCTGCCGGGCTAGGCCACCATCCGCAACTGACCCGTATGTGGGCCCTGGTTGCCGTGGCGATACTGGTGGGTACGGCCACTGCCGCCGCGGGGCCAATCGGCTTCGTCGGCCTGATCGTGCCGTTCATGGCACGCCGCCTGGTCGGGCCGGACATCCGCCGCACCTTGTTACCGGCCTTGTTGCTTGGCCCCTGCGTGCTGATCAGCGCCGACATCATTTCGCGTCTGACCGTGCGCCCCTACGAATTGCCCATCGGGGTCATCACCGCGTTCATCGGCGCGCCGATTCTGATCGCCGTGGTTCGCGGACAGCGGATGCCGCGCCTGTGAAGCGCTCGATCCCTCCAGGCCACTGGCTGCTGCGCAGCGGCAGCTGGTCGGTGCTGGTCGACCGCCGCGCCTGCCTGGCCGGCCTGACCCTGAGCCTGGCCTTGGTAGTGGCCGGCGCGCTGAGTCTGGCCAGCGGTTCAGCCGACATCGACGCCATCAGCGCAGTGCGCGCCCTGTTCGGGGTCGGTGAGCCGATGCAGGTTTTCCTGGTCCGCGAACTGCGGCTGGAGCGACTGCTGGCCGGGCTGTTTACCGGCGCCGCGCTGGGCATCGCCGGCTGCCTGTTGCAGACGCTGGCGCGCAATCGCCTGGCCACCCCCGGCGTGATTGGCATCGACGACGGTGCCACGGCGTTCGCCGTCGCCTCCATCGTGGCCGTGCCCACCAGCCTCGCACCGCCCGCCCTGGCACTGATCGGGGCGATGACGGCCGCCGCGCTGGCCTTCGGCCTGGCCGGTGGCAGCGGCGCACGGGGGTATCGGTTCATCGTCGTGGGCATTGGCGTTGGGGCGGTGTTCGGCGCGCTGACCAACCTGATGCTCGCGCGCACCGACCTCGACAGCGCCAACCAGGCCTACCCCTGGACCGTCGGCAGCCTCAGCGCCCGACCATGGCTGGCGGTGCAGCTGCTGGGCATTGCGTTGCTGTTGGCAATTCCCTGCGCGAAAGGACTGAACCGGGCACTGGCCACCCTGCGCTTCAACGACAGCGTGGCCCGCGGCCTGGGCATCGACGTCGCACGGGTGCGCCTGCTGACCCTGGCCCTAACGGTGCTGCTGACCGGCCTGGCCGTGGCCGTGGTCGGGCCGGTCGGACTGATCGCGCTGGCCGCGCCGGAGATGGCGCGCTACCTGTCCGGACACCGCGGCGTGGCCGTCGTCAATGCCGGGCTAGCCGGCGCCCTGCTCATGGTCTGCGCTGACTGGAGTGGCCGTACCGTGCTGGCGCCGGTGGAAATCCCGGTGGGCATCGTCACCGCCGTCATCGGCGGCCCCTATCTGCTGTGGATTCTGATCCGCCAACCCGTACGGAGCACCCCATGAGTCTGGACCCGGCCCTGCTGGATGCCAACGCTGAACCTGCCAGCCTGAACGCGCGGGACCTGAGCCTGGGCTATGGCCGCACATCCGTGATCGAGCGCCTGTCCCTGGACGTCCCCAGCCATCAGGTCACCGCCATCGTCGGCCCCAATGGATGCGGCAAGTCGACCCTGCTCGCCGGGCTCTGTCGGCTGCACAAGGCTACCCACGGCGCGGTGGTGCTCGACGGTCGGGACATCGCCCGCCTGCCGACCCGGCAGGTCGCCCAGCGCCTGGCGCTGTTGCCTCAGGACGCCTCGGCGCCCGATGGTTTGACGGTCGAGGAGCTGATTCGCTTCGGTCGACAACCCCATCAGGGCCCGCTGCGCCAGTGGTCCGAGCACGACCAGCGTATCGTCGAGGCCGCGCTGGCGGCCGCCGACCTGCAAGCGCTGGCCGACCGCCCCCTGGAGTCGATGTCCGGCGGCCAGCGGCAACGCGCCTGGATTGCCATGGCGATCGCCCAGGCCACGCCCCTGCTACTGCTGGACGAGCCGACGTCTGCCCTGGATCTAGGCCATCAGATAGAAGTGTTCGAACTGATCCGCGACCTCGCTGCCGCCGGCAAGACCGTGGTCATGGTGGTGCACGACATTTCCAGCGCCTGCCGCTACGCCGATCATCTGGTGGCCATGCACGATGGGCGGATCGTTGCCGAAGGCCCACCGGCAGAGGTGGTGAATTCGGCATTGATCGAACGGCTATACGGCGTGAAGTGCGAGCTGTTGCGTGATCCGCACAGCGGCACACCGATCATCGCCGGCGTGCGCCGGCGTTGATCGGCAGCCCCTGCTCAGCGGTATTGTGCGCCGTCGAACCAGGCGAGTTTTTCCCGCAGAACCACCACTTCACCCACGATCACCAAGGTCGGAGCGTGCACCTCATGCTCGGCAACCATGCGTGGCAGATCCGCCAGCGTGCCGGTGAACACCCGCTGGTTCACCGTGGTGCCCTGCTGGATCAACGCCGCGGGTGTATCCGCGCCACGCCCGTGGCGAATCAACTCTTCACAGATGATCGGCAAACCGATCAGGCCCATGTAGAACACCAGCGTCTGCCCCGGTGACACCAGATCGTGCCAGGGCAGGTCGCTGGTGTTGTTCTTGAGGTGCCCGGTGACGAAGCGCACCGATTGCGCGTAGTCGCGGTGGGTCAGCGGAATCCCGGCATAGGCCGCACAGCCACTGGCCGCAGTGATGCCGGGCACCACCTGGAAGGGAATACCGTGAGCGGCGAGCTCTTCGATCTCTTCACCGCCACGACCGAAGATGAACGGATCGCCGCCTTTGAGGCGCAGCACACGCTTGCCCTGCTGGGCCAGCGCCACCAACTGCTGGTTGATCTGTTCCTGCGGCAGGGCGTGCTCGGCGCGACGCTTGCCGACGTACACACGCTCGGCGTCGCGACGGCACAAATCGAGAATCGCCGGCGCGACCAGGCGGTCGTACAGCACCACGTCGGCCTGCTGCATCAAGCGCAGCGCGCGGAAGGTCAGCAGGTCCGGATCGCCAGGCCCCGCGCCCACCAGGTACACCTCTCCGGGTGCATGGGGTGGCGCGCCGTCGACCTTGGCCTGCAGCATGCGCTCGGCCTCGGCGCCCTGCCCGGCCAGTTGACGGTCGGCGATCGGGCCCTGGAACACTTCCTCCCAGAACGCACGGCGCTGGGTAACGTCCGGGTACAACGCCTTGACCTTCTGCCGAAAGCGCGCGGCCAGGCCGGCCAGCTCGCCATAGGTCGAGGGAATCCAGGTTTCCAGCTTGGCGCGGATCAGCCGGGCCAGCACGGGCGCGTCACCCCCACTGGACACCGCCACCACCAACGGCGAGCGGTCGACGATGGCTGGAAAGATCACCGTGCACAGCGCCGGGGCGTCGACCACGTTGACCGGAACGCAGCGCGCGCGGGCGTCGGCCGACACCTGGGCGTTGAGCGGTTCGTCGTCGGTGGCGGCAATCACCAGCTGACAGCCGTCCAGATCGTGGCTCAGGTAGCCCCGGTCGAGCATCTGTCCGCCACTGCCGCGCACCAGCTCGGCCAGTTGCGGATCGATGCTCGGCGCAACCACGCGCAGCACCGCGCCCGCTTCGGCCAGCAGACGCGACTTGCGCAGGGCGATCTCGCCCCCGCCCACCACGAGGACCTGGCTGTCGCGCAGTTTGTGGAAAAGCGGTAGGAACTCCATTTAGCCGATGACCTCGAGGCCGCCCATGTAAGGTTTGAGAACCTCGGGCACGCGGATGCTGCCGTCGGCCTGCTGATAGTTTTCCAGCACCGCTACCAGGGTACGACCGACCGCCAGGCCGGAGCCGTTCAAGGTGTGCACCAGTTCAGGCTTGCCGGTTTCCGGATTGCGGAAGCGGGCCTGCATGCGGCGCGCCTGGAAATCACCGGTGTTGGAACACGAGGAAATCTCGCGGTACTTGTCCTGGCTCGGCACCCAGACTTCCAGGTCGTAGGTCTTCACGGCGCTGAAGCCCATGTCGCCGGTGCACAGCGCCAGAACGCGGTACGGCAGCTCCAGCGCCTGCAACACCCGTTCGGCGTTGGCAGTCAGGCTTTCCAGCGCTTCCATGGACTTGGACGGCTCGACCACCTGGACCATCTCGACCTTGTCGAACTGGTGCTGGCGGATCATGCCGCGGGTGTCGCGACCCGACGCACCGGCTTCGCTGCGGAAGCACGGCGTATGGGCAACGAACTTGAGGGGCAGCTGTTTGACGTCGAGGATCTCGCCGGCCACGATGTTGGTCAGCGACACTTCGGCCGTTGGAATCAGATACAGATCGGCCTCGCCGTCACGGCTGATCTTGAACAGGTCTTCCTCGAACTTGGGCAGCTGGCCGGTGCCCTGCAAGGCCGGTGCCTGGACCAGGTACGGGGTGTAGGCTTCTTCGTAGCCATGCTCGCTGACGTGCAGGTTGATCATGAACTGCGCCAGGGCACGGTGCAGGCGAGCGATCGGGCCGCGCATGATGGCAAAGCGCGCGCCGGACAGCTTGGCCGCCGTTTCGAAATCCAGGCCACCGGTCTTGCCACCCAGCGCGACGTGGTCCTGCACCGGGAAGTCGAAGGTGGCAGGCGTACCCCAGCGACGGACTTCGACGTTGCCGTCTTCGTCTTCGCCAACCGGGACCGATTCGTGGGGCAGGTTGGGAATGCCCAGGGCGATACCGTCCAGCTCACCCTGCAATTGCTCCAGCTCGACCTTGCCGCGGCCCAATTCCTCGGCGATGGACTCGACCTGCGCCTTCAACGCGTCGACGTCGCCGCCGCTCTTCATGACCTGGCCAATGGACTTGGACAACGCGTTGCGTTCGGCCTGCAGTTGCTCGGTGCGGGTCTGCACGGTCTTGCGCTGGGCTTCCAGCGCCTCAATGCGTGCCACATCCAGGACATAGCCACGGCTGGCAAGGCGATCCGCTACGTCCTGAAGCTGGCTACGTAACAGTTTGGAATCGAGCATGTCGGTCTCTCGTTTATCAGTATTGGTCAGATTTTAGTCAGTGCCAGGCCGGCCCAGGTGGCCAGCAGGCCGCCGAATACGCTCACTGCGCAGTAGCCCATGGCGACCAGTCCCTGGCCGCTTTCGAGCAAGCGCACGGTGTCCAGCGAAAATGAGGAAAAGGTGGTCAGGCCGCCCACGAACCCGACCATCAGTCCCGAACGGATTTCGACCGGAATGTCCGGGCGAATCATGAACAGGCCGTACAGGTAGCCGATGATCAGGCAGCCGACGATATTGACGGCCAGCGTACCGGTATAGAACAGGCGTGGCCAGTTCGCATTGATGTAGGTGGCGGTAAACAGCCGCAGCAAGGTGCCGATCACCCCACCCAGGGAGACCGCGATGATGGTAGGGATCACTCGGTTCTCCGCCGTCGGGGGCTGTTGTCGTCCAGGCTGGACAGGTGCTTGAGCTTCTCGCCGATCTTCAATTCCAGGCCGCGAGGCACGGGTCGGTAGTAGTGGCGCGGGCTCAGTTGTTCGGGGAAATAGTCTTCGCCGGCCGCGTAGGCGTCGGGCTCGTCGTGGGCGTAGCGGTACTCGTCGCCATAGCCCAGCTGCTTCATCAATTTGGTCGGCGCGTTGCGCAGGTGCAGCGGCACTTCGAGGGAACCGTGCTCGGCTGCTTCGCGCATGGCCGCCTTGAAGCCCATGTACACAGCGTTGCTCTTGGGCGCGCACGCGAGATAGACGATCGCCTGGGCCACGGCCAACTCGCCCTCCGGACTGCCCAGGCGCTCCTGCACGTCCCACGCCGACAGGCACAGGGGCAACGCGCGCGGGTCGGCATTGCCGATGTCCTCGCTGGCCATGCGCACCACACGCCGCGCCAGGTAGAGCGGATCGCACCCACCGTCGAGCATGCGCGCGAACCAGTACAGCGACGCATCCGGATTGGAACCGCGCACTGACTTGTGCAGGGCCGAAATCTGGTCGTAGAACGCCTCGCCGCCCTTGTCGAAACGCCGACGGGTGTCGCCCAGCAGGCTCTGCAACAGTTCGGTGCCGATTTCCTCGCCGTCCTCGGCGAGGTCCGACGCGTTCTCCAGCAGGTTGAGCACGCGGCGCCCATCACCGTCGGCGGCCGCCATGAGCATGGCGAAGGCTTCGTCACCCAGACGCAGTCGACGCTTGCCCAAACCCCGCTCCTCATTCAGCGCGCGATCGACCAGACGTCGCAGGGCCGCCTCGTCCAGGCTCTTGAGCACGTAGACACGGGCCCGCGAGAGCAAAGCGTTATTGAGTTCGAAGGAAGGGTTCTCGGTGGTGGCACCGATGAAGATCAGCGTGCCGTCTTCCACATAGGGCAAAAAGGCATCCTGCTGGGACTTGTTGAAGCGATGCACTTCGTCGACGAACAGAATCGTGCGACGGCCGTACTGGCCGGCCTGCTGCTTGGCCACCTCGACCGCCTGGCGAATCTCCTTGACCCCGGCCAGCACCGCCGAGACGGTTTCGAAGTGCGCGTCCGAGACTTTCGCCAGGAGCCGCGCCAGGGTGGTCTTGCCCACGCCCGGCGGACCCCAGAAGATCATCGAGTGCAGGGCGCCCTGCTCCAACGCTTCGCGCAACGGCTTGCCACGGGCGAGCAGATGCTCCTGGCCGACATATTCGTCCAGGTTGCTTGCGCGCAGGCGGGCAGCCAGCGGCTGGGCGATGGGATCGCTGCGAAACAGGTCCATGGGCTGGCAATCGACCTCGAATTATTCCTGGATCACGTCCGCCCCTTTGGGGATGTCGAACTTGAACTTGCTGGCAGGGATCGGCTCGTTGGCCTTGACGTTCATGAACAGGATATTGGTGCGTTGGCCAACGCTGTCGATCAGCTGCATGTCGTTGATCATGCCCTTGCGGAACGACAGGCGCAGCGAGTCGAACAAGGTGTCACGCGTCTTGGGCTTGAGCACGAAATCGATCACGTCACCGGCTTCCTTGGCGCTGATGTCGAAGCTCTGGCTGATCTTCGACACGTCACCGGACAACAGCAGTGCCGGGGTCTGGGTCAGGCGCTGGTCGAGATTCTTGATGGTGACCTGCTCCAGGTCCGGGTCCCACAGCGAGACTTTGTTGCCGTCGGAAACCATCAGCTGTTCCTGGGGCGCATCGGTGTGCCAGTTGAACAGGCCAGGGCGCTGCAGGGCCATCTCCCCAGCGGTTTCCTGCAACTGGGTACCGCTGCCATCCAGGGTCAACTGGGAAAAGCGGGCGGTCAACGTCTGGGACTTTTCCAGCAGTTGCGTCAAGCGCGCGACGTCCTTCTGGTCGGCATGCACCGACAGGCTGGACAGGGCCAGGGCAGAAACCAACAGCATGCGAATCAGGCGCATGGGAATCCTCGTTCTAGGGTAAGGCGCGAGCGTTGCATCAGTCGCGCATCGGGCCCGGCGCGATCACTTCGCGCGAGCCATTGGTATTCATCGGCGTGACCACACCGGCCATTTCCATGGACTCGATCATCCGCGCCGCGCGGTTGTAGCCGATCTTGAGCTTGCGCTGCACCGCCGAAATGGACGCGCGACGGCTTTCCAGGACGAAGTTCACCGCTTCGTCGTAGAGGGCATCGCTCTCGCTGTCGTCACCGTCACCGCCGCCGCCGCTGTTTTCGAAGCCACTACCGGCCTCTTCGACGCCAGCCAGGATGTCTTCGTTGTAATCCGGCACGCCCCGCTGCTTCCAGGCCTCGACCACGCGGTGCACTTCTTCGTCGGAAACGAATGCACCATGTACGCGAATCGGCAGACTGGTGCCTGGCGGCATGTAGAGCATGTCACCGTGACCCAGCAGTTGTTCGGCGCCACCCTGGTCGATGATGGTGCGCGAGTCGATCTTGCTCGACACCTGGAACGCCATACGGGTCGGAATGTTGGCCTTGATCAGGCCGGTGATGACATCCACCGACGGTCGCTGGGTGGCCAGGATCAGGTGGATACCGGCAGCACGGGCCTTCTGGGCGATACGGGCGATCAACTCTTCGACCTTCTTGCCGACGATCATCATCATGTCGGCGAATTCGTCCACCACCACCACGATGGTCGGCAGGGTCTTGAGCAACGGCGCCTCGTCGTGAATGCTTTCACGCTTGTACAGCGGGTCAGTCAGCGGTTCGCCTGCTTCTTCGGCATCCTTGATCTTGCGGTTGAAGCCCGCCAGGTTGCGCACGCCCATGGCAGCCATGAGCTTGTAGCGCCGCTCCATCTCGGCCACGCTCCAGCGCAGCGCGTTGGCCGCGTCCTTCATGTCGGTGACCACCGGGCACAGCAAATGCGGAATGCCTTCGTAGATCGACAGCTCGAGCATCTTGGGGTCGATCATGATCAGCTTGGCGTCTTCCGGACCCGACTTGAACAGAATCGACAGGATCATCGCGTTCACGCCCACCGACTTACCGGAACCGGTGGTACCGGCCACCAGCAGGTGCGGCATCTTCGCCAGGTCGGTGATGACCGGCTTGCCGCCGATGTCATGACCCAGGGCCATGGTGACAGGCGACGTGGCCTGATCGTACTGGGGCGAGGACAGCACTTCGGAGAAGCGCACGATCTGCCGGTCTTCGTTAGGAATCTCGATACCCACGGTGGTCTTGCCGGGAATGACTTCGACCACCCGCACGCTCAACACGGCCAGCGAGCGCGCCAGGTCCTTGGCCAGGTTGGAAATACGGCTGACCTTGACGCCGGCCGCAGGCTGAATCTCGTAGCGGGTGATGACCGGGCCCGGATGGATGGAATCGACGGTGACTTCCACGCCGAATTCCTTGAGCTTGACCTCCAGCAACTGCCCGACAGCCGCCAGCGACTCGGGCGAGTAGTTGACCTTCTTCTGCTCGGCGGGATCGAGGATGGAAATCGGCGGCAGCGTACCCTGCACGGCGCTGTCGACGAACAAAGACGCCTGTTTCTCCTTCTGCACCCGTGCGCTCTGCTCGGCAGGCTTGGCACTGGATGCGCCGAGGCTGCTTTCTTCGCTCAACGGCTTGATCGGCACCGCAGGTCGCGCAGGCTGGCTCGGCGCGATCTGAGCCGGTGCAGGATTGGTTGCGACCGAGGCGGCCGACATGATCGGCGCCACGGGGCGAGGCGGCGGACTCGGCTGGCTCGACAGCGTCGGTTCCACCGGCAGAGGCCGAGCGGGCTTGGGCTTGGCCAGATCCCGCGGTTCGCTCATCCGCGGCGCGGCGTAGGCTGGCTCGTCCACTTCGCGCAGTTGGGCTACCAGTTGCTTGCGTTCGGCGCGCGCCGCCCACCAGCGGGTGACGGAGCCCTGCATGAGTTCGAGCAGATCGAGGGTGATCTTGCCGGTCATGTCCATGACCTTGAACCAGGACAGGTCGGTGAACACCGTCAAACCGAACAGGAACAATGCGATGAACAGCAAGGTGCTGCCCTGGATGTTCAGTGCATTGAGCGCCAGGTTGCCCAGGCTTTCGCCCAGCGCACCCCCAGCTGACGCCGGCAGGCTGCCGGCGGAATGGAAATGAATATGCGCCAGCGCCGCGCCGGAAAGAATCAGGAACACCAGACCGATCAAGCGCCACGAGAACAGCCAGCCGCTCCACTGCCATGGCTCGTGGCGCTGACGGAAGATCTGCCAGGTCTTGACGGCCAGCAACAGGGGGAAGATGTAGGCGAAATAGCCCAGCACCATGAACAGGATATCGGCGGCGAACGCACCGGCGCGGCCGGCGGCGTTCTGCACCTGGTCCATGTTGCTGCTGGTATGGCTCCAGCCCGGATCGGTCTGGTCGTAGGTCAACAACGCCATCCACAGATACAGGCACAGCGCGCCCATGGCGATCAGGGCGCCTTCCTTGAGGCGGTAGTGCATCTGCTGACGCCAGACAGGCACCGATGCGGGAGCGGATGAGGCAGTGGATTTCTTCAAAACGCTTGATTTCCTGCGCCTGTTGGAGCGCGCAACTGATGAATGACTAAAAACGCAGCAAATGGCCAGTATCGGTTGGGAACGGGCCCTGCAAAGATCGCATTGTACGGGTTTGTCGGCAATTCGCGCATCCGCAATATGAGCATCTGCCGCCGTGCGCTTTCGGACACCGTCGTCGATCCGAATCACCGGTTGATTCGACCGCACATTGCCTTTGCCGACAAGACCTTACGCGCGGATCTTGAAGAACAGTCACGTGGGACTGCAAAAGCGCAGAAAAGTTACATGAAAGCTGCCACCTCAATCCTGTCCGGTATCGTGCAGGCAGACTGCGCTGCATCGGCGGTGCACGTTGGCGGGCCAGCCGGATCATGGCAGGATGAGCCTATCGTCCACCCGTACCACCCTCCCCTGCCGTAGCGAACAACCATGCTGACTTGGCTCAAACGAAACGAACTGGTCTTTCCACCCCTGAGCAAAGCCATGCGCGAGCCCAACGGCCTGCTCGCCGCTGGCGGCGACCTCAGTCCCGAGCGCCTGATCCAGGCCTACCGACACGGCTGCTTCCCCTGGTTCGAGGCAGGCCAGCCGATTCTGTGGTGGTCACCCGATCCGCGCACTGTGCTGCTGCCCGCCGAAGTGCACGTTTCCCGCAGCCTGCGCAAAGTGCTGCGCCAGGGCCGTTTCAGGGTCACGTTCGACCATAACTTCGCGGCAGTGATTGCCGAGTGCGCCGGGCCACGGAACTACACGGACGGGACCTGGATCACCGACGACATGCAACGTGCCTACCTTGCCCTGCACGAGCAGGGTCACGCCCACTCGGTCGAAGTGTGGGACGGCGATGCGCTGGTGGGCGGACTCTACGGCTTGGCCATGGGCCGGCTGTTCTTCGGCGAGTCGATGTTCAGCCGTGCCGACAATGCCTCGAAGGTTGGTTTCGTGACCCTGGTCGAACACCTGCGGCAGGCCGGGTTCGTGCTGATCGATTGCCAGATGCCGACCGACCATCTGCACAGCCTGGGTGCCAGAAGCATTCCCCGCGAGGTATTTGCCGGCTACCTGAGCCAATACCTGGACCAGCCCAACAGCGCGACGTGGCAGCGCTAGGCGAGTTATCCGGCACTGGCATACACTGAACGTACTGGTTTCATTCCGAGGGTTCATCATGACTGAGTTGGCGCGCTTGAAGTTCTATGCCACTCAACCCCATTCGTGCAGCTACCTGCCCGACGAGCAAGCCACGACCTTGTTTCTCGATCCGAGCCAGCCGATGGACGTCAATGTCTACGCCGACCTCTCGGAAATGGGTTTCCGCCGCAGCGGCGACCATCTCTACCGGCCGCACTGCCAGCGCTGCAGCGCCTGCGTGCCGGCGCGCATCCCGACAGCAGGCTTCACCCCTTCACGCCAGCAGAAACGTATCCTCAAGCGCAACCCCGACGTGCAGGTGACCTGCGCCACTCCGCGCTTCACCGAAGAGTATTTCGATCTGTACCAGCGTTACATCGAGCAGCGTCACGCCGACGGCGACATGTTTCCGCCCAGCCGGGATCAATTCTCGACCTTCCTGGTGCGCGACCTGCCCTTTTCCCGCTTTTACGAATTCCGCCTGGAGGGGAAGCTGGTGGCAGTCGCTGTGACCGACGTACTGCCCAACGGCCTGTCGGCCGTGTACACCTTCTACGAACCGACCGAGGAGCGCCGCAGTCTGGGCCGCCTGGCGATTCTCTGGCAGATCGAGGAAGCCCGTCGCTTGAATCTGGATGCGGTGTATCTGGGGTACTGGATCAAGAACTGTCAGAAGATGAATTACAAGACCCAATATCGCCCGATCGAGCTGCTTATCAACCAGAGATGGGTGACTCTTAACTGAACCCCTTGGCTTGAGCCCCCTTTTTCGGGCACAATGCACGCCGCTTTTGCCTGGCGCAGTTGCACCGGGCCATCAACTGGATACCGAGGGTTTTACTGCATGTCGAAAGAAGACAGCTTCGAAATGGAAGGCACTGTCGTCGACACCCTGCCCAACACCATGTTTCGCGTGGAGTTGGAAAACGGGCACGTCGTAACCGCGCATATCTCCGGCAAGATGCGCAAGAACTACATTCGTATTCTGACCGGTGACAAGGTGCGTGTTGAACTGACGCCCTATGATTTGAGCAAAGGGCGCATCACCTACCGCGCTCGCTGAACCGAGACACATGAAAACGCCCGGCATTGCCGGGCGTTTTTGTGTGCGCAGGTTTTGGACATTGAAAGCTACGCGGCTTGCGCCGCTGCTACAGGGATTGCATAAACCCCTGTAGCAGCGGCGCGAGCCGCGTCACACCCTCAGGCCATCTCCGCCGTGGTCTCGAAATCGAAGGTCAGCTCGCCGTCCTTGATGTCGATGTGCACCACGCCGCCGTGCTCGGCCAACTCGCCGAACAGGATTTCTTCCGCCAACGGCCGCTTGATCTTGTCCTGGATCAAGCGCGCCATCGGCCGCGCACCCATCTGCACGTCGTAGCCACCGGCCGCCAACCAGCCGCGAGCGGCGTCGGTGACTTCCAGTTGCACACGCTTGTCTTCCAGTTGCGCCTGGAGCTCGGTGAGGAACTTGTCGACCACGCTCTTGATGACTTCGTGGCTCAGGCGACCGAACTGGATGATGGTGTCCAGACGGTTGCGGAACTCGGGCGTGAAGCTCTTCTTGATCACTTCCATGGCGTCCGAAGAGTGGTCCTGATGGGTAAACCCGATCGAGGCACGTGCAGCGGTTTCGGCACCGGCGTTGGTGGTCATGATGAGGATCACGTTGCGGAAGTCCGCTTTGCGACCGTTGTTGTCGGTAAGGGTCCCGTGGTCCATCACCTGCAGCAGCAGGTTGAAGACTTCAGGGTGAGCCTTCTCGATTTCATCGAGCAACAGCACACAGTGCGGCTGCTTGGTGATGGCCTCGGTCAGCAACCCGCCCTGGTCGAAACCGACGTAGCCGGGCGGCGCACCGATCAGACGGGAAACGGTATGACGCTCCATGTACTCGGACATGTCGAAGCGCACCAACTCCACGCCCAGCGCCTTGGCCAACTGCCGCGCAGCCTCGGTCTTGCCCACACCGGTGGGACCTGCGAACAGGAACGAGCCGACCGGCTTGTCCGGCGCCTTGAGGCCCGCACGGGACAGCTTGATGGCGGTCGCCAGCGAATCGATGGCAGCGTCCTGGCCGAATACGGTGAGCTTGAGGTCACGCTCCAGATTACGCAGCAGTTCCTTGTCGGAGCTGGTCACGTGCTTTGGCGGAATCCGCGCGATCTTGGCCACGATATCCTCGACCTGAGGCACTTCGATGCGCTTGACCCGATTGGCTTCTGGTTGCAGACGCTGATAGGCACCGGCTTCGTCGATGACGTCGATGGCCTTGTCGGGCATGTGCCGGTCATTGATATAGCGCGAAGCCAACTCCGCGGCGGCACGCAGTGCTTCGTCGCTGTACTCGATGTTGTGGTGCTGCTCGAAACGCCCCTTGAGGCCGCGCAGAATGCCGATGGTGTCTTCCACCGAAGGCTCGGACACATCGACTTTCTGGAAGCGCCGCGCCAAGGCACGGTCCTTCTCGAAGATGCCGCGGAATTCCTGGAACGTGGTCGAACCGATGCAACGGATGTCCCCGGAGGACAACAGCGGCTTGAGCAGGTTGGAGGCGTCCATCACCCCGCCCGACGCCGCGCCCGCACCGATGATGGTGTGGATCTCGTCGATGAACAGGATGGCTTGCGGACGCTTCTTCAGCTCACCGAGCAACGCCTTGAAGCGCTTCTCGAAATCACCGCGGTACTTGGTGCCGGCCAGTAGCGCACCCAGGTCGAGGGAATACACGACGCTGTTGGCGAGCAGGTCGGGCACCTGACTGTCGACGATGCGCTTGGCCAGGCCCTCGGCGATGGCCGTCTTGCCCACGCCTGCCTCGCCCACCAGCAACGGGTTGTTCTTGCGGCGACGGGCGAGGATCTGCGCAACGCGCTCGACCTCGATCTCGCGCCCCACCAGCGGATCGATGCGACCCTGGCGCGCCAGCTCGTTAAGGTTGCTGGCATAGGCGTCCAGCGGGTTGCTCGACGTGGAGGTGTCGCCACCTTCCTCGTCCTGCATCTCCTGCTCGCCTTCGGAACTGTCGCCGTGGCCCGGGACCTTGGAAATGCCGTGGGCGATGTAGTTGACCACGTCGATCCGCGCCACGCTCTGCTGCTTGAGCAGGAACACGGCCTGGCTTTCCTGCTCGCTGAAGATCGCCACCAGCACGTTGGCGCCGGTGACTTCTCGCTTGCCCGAACTTTGTACGTGGAACACGGCACGCTGCAGCACACGCTGGAAGCCCAGGGTTGGCTGGGTCTCGCGATCCTCGTCATGCACGGGGATCAACGGCGTGGTGGAGTCGATGAACTCCTGCAGGTCGTGTTTGAGTTTGTCGAGATTGGCGCCGCACGCCCGCAAAACGGTGGCGGCTGCCTCGTTGTCCAATAGCGCCAGCAGAAGGTGTTCCACGGTCATGAACTCATGACGCTTGGAGCGCGCTTCCTTGAAGGCAAGATTGAGCGTGACTTCGAGCTCGCGGTTTAACATAGCTTCACCTCATACCCAAGTGGTCGGCGTTAACCGTCCTTCTCGATTTCACAGAGTAGCGGATGCTGGCTTTCCCTGGCGTACTGGTTGACCTGCATGGCCTTTGTTTCGGCGATGTCTCGGGTAAACAATCCGCATACTGCCCGTCCTTCGGTGTGGACGGCCAGCATGACCTTGGTCGCCAGCTCACGATTCAGATTGAAAAAAACCTCGAGGATTTCGACGACGAAATCCATCGGGGTGTAGTCGTCGTTGAATAGAACCACCTTGTACATCGGTGGGGCCTGTAATGCCGGCTTGGATTCCTGAACGGCAATGCCTGCCGAATCGTCCTCGTGCGACTGCGGGCGGTCTTGATTGAAGGTTAGTCGAATCTGACTGAATGCATGCATGGAAAGAAGATTCATCGTTGAGCGAATAGAAGTAGTGGGTTGGACCTTGTGACCGAATTTTGACTCGGCCGCCGCATGACCTTGACTATCGGCAAAACGGTGTTACAAACAGTAGAACCCACATTGGGGAAGAAAGGTCCGCGCAGTCAACCAAATTTTTTCAATCGATTGATTGCGCATGAAGTGGATGATACTCCAGAGCTGGAGTCCTTTGCAGAGGGATATGGGTATGCACAGTGGTAAAGTCAAGTGGTTCAACAATGCCAAGGGCTACGGCTTCATCATCGAGGACGGCAAGGACGAGGATCTTTTCGCCCATTTCTCCGCCATCGGTATGGAAGGCTACAAGACGCTGAAGGCAGGTCAGGCCGTTGTCTTCGACATTATCCAGGGCCCCAAGGGTCTGCACGCGGTGGACATCAAGGCAGTGCAAGCAGCAACGCCCCAGGCAGGCACTGCAACGTCCGACAACCAGGCCAAGGCGTCCGCGGACGCGTGATGCTCAAGCTGGCACAGTGATCGCAAGCAAGCGTTCCGTGGGCGCATGCCCTGCAACCGGAGCGTTTACTCGCCGTCATTGCACCACCTTCTGGTTCGATGCACACACAGACAGGCCATCCACACGGATGGCCTGTCTCGTTTCAGGCGTATGCGTTTCCCGTGCACCCCGGCGCCGCAGCTTTGTGCCCCTACACAGTATTCATCGCCACGACCAGTGGTATACTGCCGCAGTGACCACAGGGTCACCCTGGTCGGACCGGTCCGCTCGTGCGAGTTGTCTTGGGGCCATTCTTGGGGCCGTTTGTTGCCGGTCGACCGCTTGACGCTCTACTGATGCATCCCACATCACCGCGACGAATGCTCGACTTTTCGCCTCATTGATGACAACGAGCGAAAGCGCCTATCCTGCGCATCTCGAGATTCTGTGCACGCTCAGCAAAGAAGAGAGTTAATTCGATTATGCCCACCCGCTCAAAGATCATCTACACCTTCACCGACGAAGCGCCAGCCCTGGCCACCTATTCGCTGCTGCCGATCATCGAAGCCTTCACCGCTTCCTCGGACATCGCCGTCGAGACGCGCGACATCTCCCTGGCAGCGCGCATCCTTTCGAGCTTCCCCGAGCGTCTGCAGGCCGGCAAACCCGTCCCGGACGATCTCGCCGAGCTGGGCACCCTGGCCACCACGCCTGAAGCGAACATCATCAAGCTGCCGAACATCAGTGCTTCGGTACCGCAGCTCAAGGCCGCCATCAAGGAGCTGCAGGATCAGGGCTTCGACCTGCCCGACTACCCGGACACCGCCGAATCCGACGCCGACAAGGACACCCGCGCCCGCTACGACAAGGTCAAGGGCAGCGCCGTGAACCCGGTCCTGCGCGAAGGCAACTCCGACCGCCGCGCCCCGCTGTCGGTCAAGAACTACGCGCGCAAGCACCCGCACAAGATGGGCGCCTGGGCCGCCGACTCCAAGTCTCACGTCGCGCACATGAGCAGCGGTGATTTCTACGGCAGCGAGAAAAGCGCCCTGATCGACGCCGATGGCAGCGTCAAGATCGAACTGGTCGGCAATGATGGCAGCACCACCGTACTGAAGGAAAAGACCAAGGTGCTGGCCGGCGAGATCATCGACTGCGCCGCACTGAGCAAGAAGGCCCTGCGCGCCTTCGTCGCCGCCGAGATCGAAGACGCCAAGAAGCAAGGCGTGCTGTTCTCCGTCCACCTCAAGGCCACCATGATGAAGGTCTCCGACCCGATCATGTTCGGCCAGATCGTCGCCGAGTTCTACCAGCAGGCGCTGGACAAGCACGCCGACGTGCTGGAGCAGGTCGGTTTCAACCTGAACAACGGCATTGGCGATCTGTACGCACGCATCAAATCGCTGCCGGCCGAACAGCAGGCGCAGATCGAAGCCGACGTTCAGGCCGTCTATGCCACCCGCCCTGCCCTGGCCATGGTCAACTCCGACAAAGGCATCACCAACCTGCACGTGCCCAGCGACGTCATCGTCGACGCCTCGATGCCGGCCATGATCCGTGACTCGGGCAAGATGTGGAACGCCGAAGGCGTGCTGCAGGACACCAAGGCGGTGATCCCGGATCGCTGCTACGCCAGCATCTACCAGGCCGCCATCGAAGACTGCAAGAAGCATGGCGCCTTCGATCCGACCACCATGGGCAGCGTGCCCAACGTCGGTCTGATGGCGCAGAAAGCCGAAGAGTACGGCTCCCACGACAAGACCTTCCAGATCGCCGCCGATGGCGTAGTTCGCGTCAGCGACAGCAATGGCCGCGTGCTCATGGAGCAGAAGGTCGAAGCCGGTGACGTGTTCCGCATGTGCCAGACCAAGGACGCGCCGATCCAGGACTGGGTCAAGCTTGCCGTCAACCGCGCTCGCGCCAGCAGCACCCCCGCCGTGTTCTGGCTCGACCCGGCGCGTGCCCACGACGCCGTGATGATCGAAAAGGTGCAGAAATACCTCAAGGACCACGACACCAATGGCCTGGACATCCAGATCATGTCGCCGGTCGATGCCATGGCTTTCTCGCTCAAGCGCATTCGCGCAGGGCAGGACACCATCTCCGTCACCGGTAACGTGCTGCGCGACTACCTGACCGACCTGTTCCCGATCATGGAACTGGGCACCAGCGCCAAGATGCTGTCGATCGTGCCGCTGATGAACGGCGGTGGCCTGTTCGAAACCGGCGCTGGCGGTTCGGCCCCCAAGCACGTCCAGCAGTTGGTGGAAGAAAACTTCCTGCGCTGGGATTCGCTGGGTGAGTTCCTGGCCCTGGCCGCTTCGCTGGAGCACCTGGGCAGCACGTACGACAACCCCAAGGCGCTGGTACTGGCCGCAACGCTGGACAAGGCCACCGGCCAGTTCCTCGACAACAACAAGTCGCCATCGCGCAAGGTCGGCAACATCGACAACCGCGGCAGCCACTTCTACCTGGCGCTGTACTGGGCCCAGGCCCTGGCCGAGCAGAACGACGACGCCGCCCTCAAGGCGCAGTTCGCCCCGCTGGCCAAGACCCTGTCCGAGAACGAGGCGAAGATCGTCGCCGAGCTCAACGCCGTTCAGGGCAAGCCAGTGGACATCGGTGGCTACTACCACGCCGATGCCGAACTGACCCGAAAGGCCATGCGCCCGAGTGAAACCCTGAACGCCGCGATCGCTTCGCTGGTGTAAGGTTTGCCTCGGTAATACCCTCAGCCCCGGCCTTGTCCGGGGCTGACTTTTTCTGGCATCCGCGATCTCTCGCAGGAGCGGTCATCGGCCGCGAAAAAGGCAACGCGAATTGGCTGATGCACTGCGGTGCCTGGTTCGCGGCCGCGGACCGCTCCTACGAGGGCCCCATCAATAGGAGATCCCACCATGACCTGGCAACCCCACATCACCGTCGCCACCATCATCGAGGACGACGGGCGTTTTCTGTTCGTCGAGGAAATGAAAGCCGGACGCCTGGTACTCAACCAGCCTGCCGGCCATCTGGAACCCGACGAAAATCTGCTGCAGGCAGCGCTGCGCGAAACGCTGGAAGAAACCGCCTGGGACGTCGAACTGACCGGTGTGGTGGGCGTGTACCTGTACACCGCGCCCAGCAACGGCGTGACCTACCAGCGCATCTGCTTCAGCGCACGGCCCCTGCACCTGAACCCCGAGCTCGAACTGGATCCGGACATCAGCGGCACCACCTGGCTGACCCGCGACGAGCTGGCCGTACAGGGCCATCGACTGCGCAGCGAGCTGGTCATGCAATGCCTGGACGACTACCTGAACGGACCGCTGCACAGCCTGGCGCTGATTCGCACCTGAGCGTTTTGCAGCTTACCCTGTTAGAATCGCGTCCTTTTCAGAGACCCCATCGAATCCCTATGCGTGAGCCAGCTCCCCGCCACTGTGCAAAGCAGCGCGTCATCGTCGGCATGTCCGGCGGCGTCGACTCGTCCGTGTCCGCCCTTCTGCTGATGGAGCAGGGTTACCACGTGGAAGGCCTGTTCATGAAGAACTGGGAAGAGGACGACGGAACCGAATACTGCACGGCGCGCGAAGACCTGGCGGATGCCCAGGCCGTCTGCGACAAGCTGGGCATCAAGCTGCACACGGCCAACTTCGCCGCCGAATACTGGGACAACGTCTTCGAGCATTTCCTGGAAGAGTACAAGGCTGGCCGCACGCCGAACCCGGACATCCTGTGCAACCGCGAGATCAAGTTCAAGGCGTTCCTGGACTACGCGCTGATGCTGGGTGCCGACCTGATCGCCACCGGTCACTACGTGCGTCGCCGCGACATCCACGGGCAGACCCAACTGCTCAAGGGCCTGGACCCGAACAAGGACCAGAGCTACTTCCTGCATGCCGTGGGTGGCGAGCAGATCGCCCGTACGCTGTTCCCCGTGGGCGAACTGGAAAAGCCGGAAGTGCGCGCGATTGCCGAGATGCATGGCCTGGCGACCGCCAAGAAAAAGGATTCCACCGGCATCTGCTTCATCGGCGAGCGACGCTTCAGCGATTTCCTCAAGCAGTACCTGCCAGCCCAGCCAGGCGAGATCAAGACCACCGACGGCGACGTCATCGGCCGCCACCATGGCTTGATGTACCACACTATCGGCCAGCGCCAGGGCCTGGGCATCGGCGGCCTGAAGGACGCAGGTGACGATCCCTGGTATGTGCTGATCAAGGACCTGGCCAACAACGAACTGATCGTCGGCCAGGGCAACGAACACCCGCTGCTGTTCTCCCGCGCCCTGCTCGCCTCGGAAATCTATTGGGTGAACCCGGTGGACCTGACCGAGCCGCGGCGCCTGACCGCCAAGGTCCGCTACCGGCAGAGCGACCAGACCTGCACCCTGGAACAGACCGCCGAAGGCTATCGCGCCGTGTTCGACGAGCCGCAACGGGCGGTCACTCCGGGTCAGTCGGTGGTGTTCTACGACGGCGAAATCTGCCTGGGCGGCGGCGTCATCGAAGTCGCCGAGCCCTGGAGCCAGTCATGAACAACCTGCAGGAACAACTGGTAGCGCTGGGTGCGGTGTTCCAGGCAGCCGTACTGGTCGACCGGATCGCCAAGACCGGTTCCGCCGCCGAGGCCGAGGTTGCCTGCCTGCTGGGCAGCCTGCTGGTGGTCGATCCGCAGAATACGCTGCAAGTCTACGGTGGTGACGACAGCCATCTGCGCGAAGGCTACGGCGCGCTGTCCAGCGCGCTGGAGCGCGATCCTGGCAGCCTGCAGCGCGAGCCGCTGCGCTATGCGCTGTCGATGCTGGGTCTGGAGCGCCAGTTGGCCAAACGCGACGAGATGCTGGACATCATCGGCAAGCGCATCCCGCAGATCCAGAATCAGGTGGAGCATTTCGGCCAGGGCCATGAGAACGTCATCGCGGCCACCGGCGCGCTCTACCAGGACACCCTGAGCACACTGCGCCAGCGCATTCAGGTGCATGGCGATACGCGCCACCTGCAGCAACCCAACAACGCCTCGAAGATTCGCGCGCTGTTGCTGGCCGGCATTCGCTCGGCGCGGCTGTGGCGGCAACTGGGCGGGCATCGCTGGCAGCTGGTGATCAGCCGCCGCAAGTTGCTGCGAGAGCTGTACCCCCTGATGCGCGGATGAACGGCCGAACGGTCGGCCCGCGCCGCCCAACCGGCTTTTTTCATGTATAATTCGCGCCCTTTTCAAAGCCCGACTGTCCGAGAATACCCATGCAGCTTTCTTCGCTCACTGCGGTTTCCCCTGTAGACGGCCGCTACGCCGGCAAAACCCAGGCCCTTCGTACCATCTTCAGCGAGTACGGCCTGATTCGCTTCCGCGCCCTGGTCGAGGTGCGCTGGTTGCAGCGCCTCGCCGCGCATCCGCAAATCGCCGAAGTACCGGCTTTCTCGGCAGAGGCCAACGCCGTGCTGGACGTGCTGGCCAGTGATTTCGCCCTGGAGCACGCCGAGCGCGTCAAGGAAATCGAGCGCACCACCAACCACGACGTCAAAGCCATCGAGTACCTGCTCAAGGAGCAGGCCGCCAAGCTGCCGGAGCTGGCCAAGGTCAGCGAGTTCATCCACTTCGCCTGCACCAGCGAGGACATCAACAACCTGTCCCACGCCCTGATGCTGCGCGAAGGCCGTGACGACGTCATGCTGCCGCTGATGCGCCAGATCGCCGAGTCCATCCGGGAACTGGCCCACCGCTTCGCCGACGTGCCGATGCTGTCGCGCACCCACGGCCAGCCCGCTTCGCCAACCACCCTGGGCAAGGAACTGGCGAACGTGGTGTACCGCCTCGAGCGCCAGATCGCTCAGGTGGCAGCGGTGCCGCTGCTGGGCAAGATCAACGGCGCGGTAGGCAACTACAACGCACACCTTTCGGCCTACCCGCAGATCGACTGGGAAGCCAACGCCCGCGCCTTCATCGAAGACGAGCTGGGCCTTGGCTTCAACCCCTACACCACGCAGATCGAGCCGCACGACTACATCGCCGAGCTGTTCGACGCCATCGCGCGCTTCAACACCATCCTCATCGACTTCGATCGCGACATCTGGGGCTACATCTCCCTGGGCTATTTCAAGCAGCGCACCATCGCTGGCGAAATCGGTTCCTCGACCATGCCGCACAAGGTCAACCCGATCGATTTCGAGAACTCGGAAGGCAACCTGGGCATCGCCAACGCGCTGTTCCAGCACCTGGCGAGCAAGCTGCCGATCTCGCGCTGGCAGCGCGACCTGACCGACTCCACCGTACTGCGCAACCTGGGTGTAGGCTTCGCCCACAGCGTTATCGCGTACGAGGCAAGTCTCAAGGGAATCAGCAAGTTGGAGATCAATACTCAACGCATTGCTGAAGATCTGGACGCGTGCTGGGAAGTGTTGGCCGAGCCGATTCAGACGGTCATGCGCCGCTACGACATCGAGAACCCCTACGAGAAGCTCAAGGAGCTGACTCGCGGCAAGGGCATCAGCCCTGAAGCCCTGCAGACCTTCATCGACGGCCTGGACATGCCCGACCAGGCCAAGGCCGAGCTCAAGCAGTTGACGCCAGCCAATTACATCGGCAATGCGGCCGCTCAGGCCAAACGCGTCTGACACTCGCCACCGACGCTTCGACGCCCGGCTTCGCCGGGCGTTTTTATTCCGGCTATAAAAGCAATATTATTCAGCAGGTTACACATGAAATCTAATACCCCACTTCAAATACTGGGCGGTCTGACTGCCGCTGAATTTCTTCGTGACTACTGGCAGAAGAAACCCCTGCTGGTGCGCCAGGCCTTCACCGATTTCGAAAACCCGTTGAGCGCCGACGAGCTGGCCGGCCTGGCGCTGGAAGAAGAAGTCGAGTCGCGGATCGTCATCGAGCACGGCGCCCAGCCATGGGAAATGCGTCGCGGCCCCTTCGCCGAAGACGAGTTCAGCAAGCTGCCGGAAACCGAATGGACCCTGCTGGTCCAGGCCGTCGACCAGTTCGTTCCGGAAGTGGCCGAACTGCTCGAGCACTTCCGCTTTCTGCCGAGCTGGCGCATCGACGATGTGATGATCAGCTTCGCAGCGCCCGGCGGTGGTGTGGGCCCGCACTTCGACAACTACGACGTGTTCCTGCTGCAAGGCCTGGGCAAGCGCAACTGGAAAGTCGGGCAGATGTGCGACTCCCAGAGCCCGCTGCTCGATCATCCGGATCTGCGCATCCTGGCCGACTTCCAGCAGAGCGAAGAGTGGACCCTGGAGCCGGGCGACATGCTGTACCTGCCGCCGCGCCTGGCCCACTGCGGTGTGGCCGTGGACGACTGCATGACCTATTCGGTAGGTTTCCGCGCCCCGAGCGCAGCCGAAGTGCTGACCCACTTCACCGACTTCCTCAGCCAGTTCCTGCCGGACGAAGAACGCTACAGCGACGCCGATGCCGTGCCTGCGGTTGATCCGCACCAGATCCAGCACGACGCGCTGGACCGCCTCAAGCGCCTGCTGGCCGAGCACATGAGCGACGAGCGCCTGCTGCTGACCTGGTTCGGCCAGTTCATGACCGAACCGCGCTACCCGGAACTGGTGGCGGGGGAAGAAGTGGCCGAAGCCGATCTGCTGGCGGAGCTGGAACAGGGTGCCTTGCTGGTGCGCAACCCGAGCGCCCGCCTGGCCTGGTCGGAAGTCGACGAGGACCTGCTGTTGTTCGCCAGCGGCCAGAGCCGCCTGTTGCCGGGCGAATTGCGCGATCTGTTGAAATTGATCTGCGCGGCCGATGCCTTGCACATCGACAACCTGGGGCCCTGGATGAACGACGAGCAGGGTCGCGCGTTGCTGTGTGAACTGGTGAAGCAAGGGAGCCTGGGGTTCGCCATCGATGAATAGCGTCGAAGTACGCGTGGCTGACTGGCACAAGGACAACCGAGACATCCGGCGCATTCGCGAGGCGGTGTTCATCGCCGAGCAGTCGATTCCGGCCGAACTCGAATGGGACGAGGACGATCTGAGCGCGGTGCATTTCCTGGCCGTCGAAGGCGACTACGCGGTTGGTACCGCCCGCTTGCTCGCCGACGGCGAGATCGGTCGAGTCTCGGTGCTCAAGGATTGGCGTGGGCTGCGGGTGGGCGACAAACTGCTGCAAGCGGTCATCGCCCATGCCAACTCGCTGGGTCTGCACGAACAGAAGCTCAGCGCTCAGGTGCACGCCACGGCGTTCTATGAACACCATGGCTTCCGCGTCGTCAGCGGCGAGTTTCTCGAAGCCGGCCTGCCCCATGTGGACATGGTCCGCACGCAGGATTGATCGCGCTGCGGTCTGCCCGACAGACCCCAGCGCACCGTTCGCGGCCACGGACCGATCCTACAAGCAAGAATGCGTGGGACTTGTAGGAGCGGTCATCGGCCGCGAACGCGCGCTGCGGGTTGTCTGATGCACCGCGACCGGCCGCTCCAGCGTGCCATACTAATCCGCACACTCAATGCGGAGATCATGGACATGCCGCTGCACCTTCTGTTCGCCAGCCTGCTGTTGTGCCTCGCCACTGGGGCCAACGCCGCCACACAGGTCATGCCCCTTCACTATCGTACCAGTGCCGACATCCTCCCCATTGCCCAACAGCTGGTGGGACGTGACGGCACCGTTGCGGCCTATGGCAACCAGTTGGTGGTCAACGCCGAGCCAGACAAGCTCGACGAACTTACCGCCCTGCTCGAACAGCTGGACAAGCCGGCGCGAAGGCTGCTGATCAGCGTCGACACCAGCGACAGCAATACGGCCAACCAGCGCGGCTATCGGGTCAACGGCGGCGGCACCACGCGCATCATCCAGTACGGCACCGACAATCGCAGCGGTGGCGTGCAGCAGGTGCAGGCCAGCGAAGGCAGCCCTGCCCTGATCCAGATCGGCCAAAGCGTCCCGCTGACCACGGCCGGCACCGACGCCTATGGCCGCCTGCAAGCGCAGACCGAATACCGCGAGGTGACCCAAGGCTTCTACGTCACGGCCAGCCTGACCGGCGATGTAGTGCACCTCGACATCGCTACAAACAACGACCGCATGAGCCAGGAACGTGCCGACGTGGTCAACGTGCAAAGCACCCAATCCACCCTCAGCGGTCGGCTCGGCGAATGGATTACCGTGGCTGGGATGAACGAACATTCGAGCATCAATCAGCAAGGCATCGCCCGCCAGTACAGCACTCAAGGCCGAAACGACACCACCGTGCGCGTGAAAGTGGACGCGCTGGATTGAGCCGATGGCCCGCCGCCTGCTCCAAAGACAAACGAACGACCAAGCCCCCGAAAACTGACCGCCCGGTCGCCGAATCGAAAGGAATGTAGTGCTTTGTATTTTCCACTACAAAACGTTTGACGTGCAGAAAATCCGTGGGGCATGATGGCCTCGCCCTCACCGAACCGCTCCTCCTGCTCACCGGCAGGCGCGGGTTCGGCGAGCGCCGATCAAGTGTTCGGCATACGCAGCGCCTGGCGCAGCACACCATCATCGAACCTATGCACGAGGTTTATCTCCATGGCACTGACACGCGAACAACAAGAAGCGGCCCTTGCAAAAGACTGGGCTGAAAACCCGCGCTGGAAAGGTGTAACGCGCAACTACTCGCCCGCCGACGTGATCCGCCTGCGCGGCTCGGTTCAACCCGAGCACACGTTGGCCCGCCTTGGCGCGGAGAAGCTCTGGAACCTGGTGACCCAGGGCGCCAAGCCGTCATTCCGCCCCGACAAGGACTTCGTCAACTGCATGGGCGCGCTCACTGGCGGCCAGGCGGTGCAGCAGGTCAAGGCCGGCATCCAGGCCATCTACCTGTCGGGCTGGCAGGTGGCGGCCGACAATAACTCCGCTGAATCCATGTACCCCGACCAGTCGCTGTACCCGGTCGACTCGGTGCCGACCGTGGTCAAGCGCATCAACAACTCGTTTCGACGGGCCGACCAGATTCAGTGGAAAGCCGGCAAGAACCCAGGCGACCAGGGCTACATCGACTACTTCGCGCCGATCGTGGCCGATGCCGAAGCCGGGTTCGGTGGCGTGCTCAATGCCTATGAACTGATGAAGAACATGATCGAAGCAGGCGCCGCCGGCGTGCACTTCGAAGATCAGCTGGCTTCGGTGAAAAAATGCGGACACATGGGCGGCAAGGTGCTGGTGCCGACCCAGGAGGCCGTACAGAAGCTCACCGCCGCTCGCCTGGCTGCAGACGTCGCCGGCGTGCCCACTATTATCCTGGCGCGGACCGATGCCAACGCGGCCGACCTGCTGACCTCGGACTGCGACCCTTACGACCAGCCGTTCGTGACAGGTACCCGTACGCCCGAGGGCTTCTACAAGGTGCGCGCCGGTCTGGATCAGGCGATCGCTCGCGGCCTGGCGTACGCGCCCTATGCCGATCTCATCTGGTGCGAAACCGCCAAGCCGGATCTGGACGAGGCACGCCGCTTCGCCGAGGCCATCAAGCGCGAGTACCCGGACCAGTTGCTCTCGTACAACTGCTCGCCATCCTTCAACTGGAAGAAGAACCTGGATGACGCGACCATCGCCAAATTCCAGCGCGAGCTGTCGGCGATGGGCTACAAGCACCAGTTCATCACCCTGGCCGGGATCCACAACATGTGGCACGGCATGTTCAGCCTGGCCCACGACTACGCGCGCAACGACA
>Ga0308158_10000320_pt1 | contig 91643 bp, 90 predicted proteins | sample PhyBR2_FD_201038 | JGI IMG/M metagenome (GOLD analysis project Ga0308158, IMG submission 201038) | Phyllosphere microbial communities from UC Gill Tract Community Farm, Albany, California, United States - DLSLB.R2 | ecosystem: Host-associated > Plants > Phyllosphere > Unclassified | place: USA... | reverse complement strand
GGTTTCAAATCACTTGACGAAGGTCAAGAAGTTTCGTTTGAAGTTGAAGAAGGCCAACGCGGACCACAAGCAACTAACGTTACTAAACTTTAATTTTCCAAGACTCTGCTGTTGCAGGGTCTTTTTTTGTTTTATCTTTTTTGAAATCTCATCATTCAGGTAAGAACGAAAGGATGATTCTCATGGAAACTTCAGCTAAACATGAACAGCTTCAACTCCTCTTGACAAACCGTCATGATTATTTGATGCAAGGTAACCGAAAAGAGATGCATCAATTGTTATCACCTGATTTTTCTTTTGTTGACGGACAAGGCCGGCAGTTCGATGCCGAGACGTATCTCGATCATTATGTCGATCCGGATCAAATTCAGTGGAGCGATCAACTCAGTGAGTCGATTATCGTCGAAGTTTTCGAGACGACGGCCCTGGTACAGGAAATCGTGGAAGATCATTTCTCATACGGTCGCAGCATGTATGTCGGTCGCTTCCGAAGTGTTTCGCTTTATCACTGGACGAGCGAAGGCTGGAAGTGGCACTTTCATCAACTTACGCCACTTGATCCGTCCTGAATTCCATACTTTCTTCAGATACATCGATCGGATCAGTCTCTCTTTAGGAGAACTGGTCTTTTTCTGTCGAACGCTCCCCCTGTTCCAAAAAATTCAAATTCCCTTTGAAATGAAGTTTGATTAACTGTTTTCATTCCGTTACACTTTAGTTGTGAATATTTTCTGAAAATTACTGGAGGCGGAATGAGATGACGGTTTTTAATTTTTCAGCTGGTCCGGCAGTACTACCGGTACCGGTTTTACTTAAGGCTCAATCTGAGCTTCTGAATTACCAAGGTTCTGGACAATCCGTTTTGGAATTAAGTCATCGTTCTACCTTGTTTGAAAACATCCTTCAGGATACAGAGGCTTTACTTCGGGAACTCTTGCAGATTCCGGATCATTACCATGTCTTGTTTTTACAAGGCGGAGCAACGCTTCAATTTTCCATGTTACCACTGAACTTGGCGACGAATCAGCAACGTGTCGACTTCATCGATACAGGCAGCTGGTCACAAAAAGCGATGCAGGATGCCGCGGCTTTTGTAAAGACAGGTATCGTTGCTTCATCTAATGCGGACAACTACCGTTCGATTCCGGCCGGTCCCATTTATTCTGACGCGGATTATCTGCATCTCACATGGAACAATACGCTTGAAGGAACGACTTTTACCGACGCTCCACAGGTCGACGTTCCGTTAGTGGCTGATTTCTCCTCCTCCATTTTATCGGAACCGATTGATGTCAGTCAGTTTGATGTGATTTATGCGGGGGCTCAAAAAAATCTCGGGTCAGCCGGAATGACGCTCGTCATCATAAAAGATGAGCTTTTACAACGTACACCGGACCGTTTAGGTTCCTATCTACGGTACGATACACATGCCGCCCATCATTCTTTATACAATACACCGCCCACATACAGCATCTATTTGACGAAACTGGTCCTCGAATGGATTAAGGATCAGGGTTTCGATACGGTCGTCGAGCGTAATCACAAGCAATCCGCCTCCCTTTACGCGTACTTGGACCAATCTGTCCTATTTTCAAATCACGTTGCCCTGCCGGACCGGAGCCGGATGAACATTCCTTTCACTACAGGTCAAACGGATTTAGATAAACAATTTCTGCAATTTGCAGAACGTCATCACCTCGTCAATTTAAAAGGACATCGTTCCGTCGGAGGAATGCGCGCAAGTCTCTATAACGCGATGCCGACTGCAGGCGTCGATGCCCTTATTGCCATCTTAAAACGATTCGAACAGGGGGAACGTTAAATGCATCATGTACAACTTTGGAATGACGTGTCGGAAAAAGGATTAAAACGCTTCACCGATCAATACGTCGTCAAACAAGACATCGAAACAGCGGATGCCTTTCTTGTTCGCAGTAAAGATTTACACGGCATGAAGTTTCCAACTTCCTTGAAAGCGGTCGCCCGTGCCGGCGTCGGTGTCAATAACATCCCACTTGATCAACTGGCGAATCGGGGGATTCCCGTCTTTTCGACACCTGGTGCGAATGCCAATGCCGTCAAAGAGCTTGTCATTGCCAGCCTGTTCTTGACGGCCCGAAAATTAATCCCGAGTATCTTATGGACAAATAACCTGCGTGGACCGGATATCCCAGAGCGGATCGAAGCGAATAAAAAACAATTTGCCGGTACGGAATTACTCGGGAAACGAATCGGCATCGTCGGACTTGGTGCCATCGGAGCGAGTTTAGCGAATACACTCCACGAACTCGGCATGACGGTTTCCGGCTATGATCCCCATATGTCTGTCGAATCAGCGTGGCGTGTCTCGAATCAAGTCCACCGTGTCACCAATCTCGAAGAATTGCTGGCGACAAGTGATTACATCACGTTGCACCTCCCTTTGATTGATGCGACCCAACACTTGCTTGATGGACGGTTACTCGGAAAAATCAAACAAGGCGCAACCTTACTTAATTTTTCCCGAGGTGAATTAATCGATGAACAGGCTTTAGCAACAGTCTTGAAATCAGGCCGCCTGGCCAACTATGTCACTGATTTCCCGAACGCCTTCATCCTCTCTCTGCCTCGTGTCATCCCGTTGCCGCACATCGGCGCGTCGACGGCCGAAGCAGAAGAAAATTGTGCAATCATGGCCGTCGATCAATTGAAGCTGTTCCTTGAGACCGGCAACATCCGGAACTCGGTCAACTTCCCGTCTGTTGAGTTACCGTATTCCGGTAAACGACGCATCACGATCGCGCACCAAAACATCCCGAACATGGTTGGTCAAATCGCTTCCGTCCTTGCGACCGAACAAATCAACATCGCCAACATGATCAACGGCAGTAAAGGCGGCATTGCCTACACGATCATCGACATCGATAATCATCTGGATGAAATCATTTCATTACAACAATTAAATACCATTCCCGGTGTGTTAAAAACAAGATTACTTTAAGGAGCGATGATTATGCCTACTTTTGAACCTTTTCATGCCTTGCGACCTAACCCCAAATATGCAGAATCGTTTTCTTCCCTCCCGTATGATGTCTTCAATCGGGCGGAGGGACGGGTGGAAGTCCGCCGACGTCCGTTGTCCTTTTTACGAATCGACAAGGCAGAAGTGACGTTACCGGACTTGATTGACGACCATGACCCACGCGTGTATCAACAAGCGGCCCTTCATTTCAAGGAAGCGATTGAACGGGGCATTCTCACAACAGATGATGTCGAGAGTTATTATCTCTATCGCCTGACAGACGGTGAGCATACGCAGACCGGTTTTGTCGGTTGTGTCTCTGTCACGGATTACGACCAAGGCATCATCCGGAAACACGAATTCACACGGCCTGATAAAGAACGGGACCGCGTCCGGCACGTTCAGTCGCTTGCTGCTCATACCGGTCCGATTTTGCTTGCCCATCATCCGGATGACGAACTAAATCGAGTCGTCACGGAACAGACCAAACAATCCCCACTCTATCAATTTACAGCGGAAGACGGGATTGAGCATACGATCTATAAAGTCACGGACCGTGATGCCATGATGACGATCGGCAGTCAGTTTGCCCGTCATGATCACCTGTATATCGCTGACGGACACCACCGGGCGGAAGCAGCCGCACAAGTGGCACGGTTGAATCCTCACGAGGATGCCGGACTGTTTCTCGCCGTCTCTTTCTCAAGTGATCAATTGAACATCCAAGGTTACCATCGCGTTGTCGAAGATTTGTACGGTCAGTCCGTCGATGACTTGCTGGAAAGAATCAGTAGCCGGTTCACTATTACCAAGGGACGCGCGACAGAAACAAAAAAACACAGGTTTGAAATGTATCTCAAACAGACTTGGTACACACTCGATTATGAAAAAAACCGTCCTTCTGTCAAAGAGGATCTCGATGTCGCCATCCTTCAAGATGAATTGTTGACACCCTTTCTCGGAATCGAAGATCCTCGGACGGATGCACGGATTCAGTTCGTCGGTGGTGTGAAAGGTTATACCGGGCTTGAGCAACTCGTCGACCAAGGTACGATGGCCGTCGCGTTCCATCTCCATCCAACAAGCTTAACTGAGCTGATGGCAGTTGCTGATGCGGGCGAAGTCATGCCTCCGAAGTCGACCTGGTTCGAACCTAAATTGAGAAGTGGTCTGCTGATTCATCCGTTTTTCTGAGTCTTTCCAAGCATATAAAAAACATCTGTTCAGAAAAGACTATTTTCTGAACAGATGTTTTTTTGTTCGGTTATTCTTGTTCTATTTGGAGAATTTTCCCGGACACCCCGCCTACAGTGACCGATTCTGTATAACGTTGGCCGTCCATCAAATCAACGGTTGGATCTGTCAAATCAAAATGGACGTCCTCTGAACCATTGTTAAACAAAATCAAATAAGTCGCTTCATCAGACTGGCGACGAATCAGAAAGCTTGCCGACGCATCATTCAGTTGCTCGAATTGATAGCCGCTGGCATTGGCGAGACCCGGATGCTGCTTCCGTAAATCAATCAACCGCGTAATATACGCCAAGAGGTCCGCATCTTGTTCGGCCGGATCCCAGACCATACACTTCCGGTTATCCGGATCCTGGCCACCCGTCAAACCAATTTCATCACCATAATAGATGACCGGACTTCCCGTGAACGTCAACAGCGACAACATCAACAGCTTCATCCGCTCGAGGTTCCCGTCTGCCCGCGTCAAGGCACGAGGTGTATCATGGGAATCAACGAGATTGAACATCACTTCGTTGACATTCATCGTGTTGCTGTTTAAGTTCCTTACGACGGCATGACTGAATGCAGAGGCCGTACTTTCGTTCGTCGCAAAAAAGGTTAAAAAGGCTTCCGTCAATCCATAATTCATGACAGCATCAAACTGATCACCGAGCAACCACCCTTGCGAATCCGTCCAACATTCCCCGACGATATACGCTTCGGGATTAGCAGCCCGTACTTCCCGCCGGAACTCGCGCCAAAAAGCATGGTCCACTTCACTCGCGACATCCAGTCGCCAGCCATCAACCCCGAACTCTTCCACCCAGTAACGACCCACCTTTAATAGATAATCTTTCACATCCGGATGGGCCGTATTGAGTTTCGGCATATTGCTTTCAAAGGCAAATACTTCATAGTTGGGTACCGGTGTTGATTGGACCGGGAACGAATCAATCATAAACCAGTTCGCATACTGCGATTCTTTCCCATGAGATAAAACGTCTTGGAAGGCCGGATGCTCGACGCTGACATGATTAAAGACCGCATCCAGCAAAATCCGGATTCCATTTTGATGAAGCAGTCGAACCATTTCCCGAAAAGTTTCTTCTGTCCCGAAACTCGGATCCAGACGTAAATAATCGAGAGTGTCGTATTTATGGTTGGACGGTGCGACAAAGACCGGGCAAAAATAAATGCCGGTAATACCAAGTGCTTTTAAGTAATCGATATGATCAATCACCCCTTGAAAATCGCCTCCGAAATGATTATCAAAGGCTGGTGCTTCCGTTCCCCATGGCGTTGTACCCGGCCGATCATTCGTTACATCCCCATTTGCGAACCGATCCGGAAAAATTTGATACCAGACCGTATCTTTCACCCATGCCGGAGCGTCAAATACATCTACCGCATTCATATATGGAACGGCAAAATAGTAGCCCGGGTGATCAAGCGGTACCTCATCGTACCACCCGCGTTCGGTGTAAACGGCGGATTCACCGCCTACATGAACTCTGAAACCGTAACGGATCCGCTTTTTTTTCGGCTGAATCGCGATAAACCAAAAATCGTGTGTCGCATCCGATCCCGCGAACGTCATCTCTGCCGTCGCCGTTTTCCAAAACTTCTCTTTATCCGGGTCAAAGTTCCAATCCCGATCTTCTTCTTTTTCCGCATCCCATTCATAAGGATCCCCATAAATCAATTCGACACGATTCACGTCTCCCTTTGCCGACATCAGGCGGATATGTACCGTATCTCGATCGTATGTATAGACATACGGAGACAGGGCCCGGTGAAACACAGCTGCTTTATTCATAGTCCCTCTCCTCTCACACGCTAGATTTCATCTTCTGTTACTTCCCGATTTCAGACTGGTTGTAAACGTTAATCATGAAAAAACACGTATTTCGCTATCTTTTCAGTTTAGCAATCAACAACTTATGCGGTATACTGATGAGGCAGAAGGAACCAATAAGTTCCTAATTAAATCGAAGTCATGTGAAAGCGAGTGGATTCTGATGGGTCGTAAATGGAATAACATTAAAGAAAAAAAGGCGTCGAAAGACAAAAATACAAGTCGCGTCTATGCAAAGTTTGGTCGGGAGATTTATGTTGCCGCTAAACAAGGGGAGCCGGATCCTGAATCAAACCAGGCGTTAAAAGTGGTTCTCGAGCGTGCGAAGACATATAGTGTCCCCCGCGCTATCGTCGATCGTGCCATCGAAAAAGCAAAAGGCGGCGCAGAAGAAAACTTTGACGTGTTACGTTACGAAGGATTTGGACCAAGCGGCTCAATGGTCATCGTCGAAACATTGACGAACAACGTTAACCGGACAGCTTCAGATGTTCGGGCCGCTTTCGGTAAAAACGGCGGAAACATGGGTGTCAGTGGATCGGTCGCTTACATGTTTGATGCGACAGCCATCTTTGCTTTTGAAGGCAAATCAGCTGATGATGTCCTAGAATTGATGATGGAAGCGGATATCGATGTGCGTGACATCCTGGAGGAAGAAGAGTCCGTCATCATCTACGCGGAGCCAGAACAATTCCATGCGGTTCAAGAAACGCTGAAAGAAGCGGGAATCACAGACTTCTCAGTTGCCGAACTGGTCATGCTCGCCCAAAACGAAGTGACGTTATCTGACGAAGACGTCCAACAGTTCGAAAAAATGATTGATGCGCTGGAAGACTTGGAAGACGTCCAGCAAGTCTATCACAACGTCGAACTTTAACTATCGACTCATTAACAAATCGGTTTAATACCGGTTTTCAGACACAAAAAGGAGTTGGACTTACATCCAACTCCTTTTTGTGTCTTCCATTTTCAGCTGCATCTGACACGTTTTAAGACCTCTATTTAGAAAAGAACAGGTCTCCTCCACTACTACTCAGCTGACGCCCATCGTTTACGATAGTCACGCGCTGTCGTGATTTATCATAAAGTATGAAACGCGTTTCATAGCAAATAAAACTTAAAAAAATAAAGATTCATTTAAAAGGTTTAATTTTTCTACATACTGGGAAAATACATAACCGATACTGATTGGTGATTGCTCGTTAGGTCACATAGTTTTCACATAAGGAGGAAATAGCATGTCATATTCATTGATTGAAACTTTTAAACGAATCGTAAGCGAAGCTAACCACTTCAACCGAGTTGATTTCGGCGGTTACGATATTTATATGCAAGCGAGCGATGGACGGACAATCACGGCAAAAATTCGTTTTGACGGTGGTGGTCAAGATCAAAACGAAGCATACCTGTCTCTTGAATCCAGTACAGGCCATAGTCGGATGACGACTCTAACGTTACATCAATTTGAGCATCTCTCTTCCTATGCTGCACACAGCGAACGAATTCAAGCACTCGTTTCGACAAGCGCTTAATTCTTTACATGACAACACGCTCTCAGACGAGAGCGTGTTTTTTACTGGTTATCTTCTTTTTCTAGACGTTCCAGTTCAGCATGAGTTTGCGGAAAACCATTGGCTTGCCAATCTGCCCGGTGAATCGAATCGAGTTGTGTCAATCCAACTTCTGTTTCATCCTTTTTGGCATCGATACTCGGTTGACGATCGAGTGCAGCTGGATCACTGAACCCTTCTGACGAATCCCCCGCTTGCTTATAACGCTTGATGACTAACGCAGATAAGGCTGCGATTCCACCAATGAACAAACCTTGTTTAAATGACTTTTTCATGACGGCACCTCTGTTCGCTGAATTTTTAGACTTAGTTGGTTTTCCCTGAAAAAGACCATTGTAATCAAATTGCTCTCGTCTTTTAAAATTTTTTTGAACTTTTTTTCTCATTTTTCTGCCGTGTTCCTACATATTTAATAATTTAATCAAAAACCGCTTTCCTGCACTACATCATGAAGGTTCGCGTCATGCAGAGAGCCGAAATCTACGTTATACTTTTAACAGATGCTTCATAAGAATCGAATGATTGGATAAAAGGACTCGTCACAAGCACGACTGCTCGCTTGCGTACTACGTCCTTCTTTCATTTTTTTCGATGAAATGAACGATATGAAAAGGGGGGAATCATGTGTCATTGCTTCATTTCGCAATTTTATTGCCGCTAGTCGTCAGTCTCTTCATTCCATTGCTGTATAAAAAAATTCGATCGGTGCACACCGGCTGGTTCGTTTTGCTCGTTCCGCTGATATTGGTCGCCTATTTCAGTCAATTCCTCAGCCAGACGATGGCCGGGAAAACAGTCGTTGCGACGATGAAATGGATTCCTTCGCTCGACATCAACTTTACTGCTTACGTTGACGGCCTGGGTCTGCTGTTTGCGTTGTTGATTACCGGAATCGGTTCGCTCGTCGTCCTGTATTCCATCTATTATCTCGATGCCAAAAAAGAAGCTCTTCATAATTTTTATGTTTACCTACTTCTTTTCATGACGGCGATGCTCGGAATCGTCTTATCTGACAATATGATCGTCATGTATCTATTTTGGGAATTGACATCAATTTCGTCCTTCCTCTTGATCGGTTATTGGTACGAGCGGGAACGCTCCCGTTACGGTGCACAAAAGTCGATGCTCATTACTGTATTCGGTGGTTTGTCGATGCTTGGCGGGATTTCCCTGCTGTCGCTGCTGTCCGGTTCATTCAGTATCCGGGAATCGCTGGCGACGGTCGGCACTTATTCAAGTGATTCGCTCTTCACCGTGTCGCTTGTCCTGTTTTTACTGGCAGCTTTTACAAAATCGGCCCAGTTTCCGTTTCATATCTGGTTACCGGATGCAATGGAAGCGCCGACCCCGGTCAGTGCTTACCTGCACTCGGCCACGATGGTCAAGGCCGGTCTGTATCTCGTCGCCCGGATGAGTCCCATCTTTGCTGAAACACCACTTTGGTTTTATCTGGTCTCGTCTGTCGGAATGTTCACACTCTTCTGGGGGTCGCTGAACGCCGTCAAGCAGGTCGATTTAAAAGCGATTTTAGCGTATTCGACGATTTCCCAACTCGGTCTGATCATGTCATTGCTCGGACTCGGAGCAGCTGCGTTACAGGTCGAAATCTTACCGGACAGCCTCTATACGGTTGCGACCGTTGCTGCCGTCTTTCATTTGATTAACCATGCCACATTTAAAGGAAGTCTCTTCATGATGGCGGGGATTGTTGATCACGAGACCGGCACACGGGATATCCGAAAACTCGGCGGCTTATCGCAACTGATGCCGGTGACGTTTACGATCGCGACCATCGGAGCGTTGTCGATGGCGGGTGTCCCGCCCTTCAACGGTTTCTTGAGTAAGGAAATGTTTTTAACCGGTGTGCTCGAAGTATCAGAGTCCGGATTGTTCCATCTCGATACATTTGGACTCTTGTTCCCATTCGTTGCGGTCATCGGCAGCATCTTTACGTTTGTCTACAGTATCTTAATTGTTTACCGGACGTTCCTCGGTCCAAGACAACTCGACAAGTTGCCGAAAAAACCGCATGAAGCACCGATCGGCATGCTGATTCCGCCGCTCGTTCTCGTTTCATTGGTTATCTTAATCGGCTTGTTCCCGAACCTGTTGTCGAACACGTTGATCCGCCCGGCCGCTGAAGCGATTTTACCGAAAGTGATCGCAAATGGCGGGACGATTCCAGTCGAGATCAAACTCTGGCACGGATTTAACCTGGAACTGTTCTTAACCGTCCTGATTATCTCAGTCGGTACGTTTTTATTCCTGACTTTACCGAAATGGCGCTCGTTGTATCACCGGATGCCGAAACAGGTCTCACTCAACCATCAATATGACGCATTGTTGCGTCGAGGTGAACGGACATCGACCGCTATCCATGATACGGTCATGACCGGCTACATGCGGTCTTACTTGGTCTACATCTTCGGTTTTATCGTCGTTTTAGTTTTATCGAGTCTGTATTTCCTTGATGCCTTCCGGTTTGATGTGAATCCGCTCAGTACGGTTCACACTTATGAAGTCGTCTTAGTCCTCGTCCTCGTTGGCAGCGCCTTGTCGATTACGTTTGCCCGGTCCCGTTTGACATCGATTATTCTGCTTGGTGTCGTCGGTTATACGGTCGCTCTGTTCTTCGTCTTATTCCGGGCACCGGACCTGGCTTTAACGCAACTCGTCATCGAAACGGTGTCCGTCGCCCTGTTCCTGCTTGTGTTTTATCATATGCCGGAAATCAGCCGGAAAGAGGAACGGATTAAGTTTAAACTCGGCAATGCCGCCATCTCGGCACTCGTCGGATTAAGCGTCACGTTGGTCGCACTGGCTTCACTCAGCCAACGCTCATTCGCTTCGATTGCCCAGTATTACATCGACAACGTGGCGGACTTAGCCGCTGGCGGTAATATGGTCAACGTCATCCTCGTCGACTTCCGTGGTTTTGATACGTTGTTTGAAATCAGTGTATTAGCAATTGCCGGTCTTGGTATCTACGCGATGATTAATTTCCGGAAGACAGGAGGAATCGATAAATGAAAAATCCGATCAAAAAACATACGAACGACGTCATCTTAGAATCTGCGACGACGTTCATCACGTTCATCATCTTTTTGTTTGCCGTCTACCTGTTTTTCGCCGGTCATTACACACCGGGCGGCGGTTTCGTCGGCGGTCTTGTAACGGCTTCCGCACTCGTCTTGATCTTGCTTGCCTTTGATATCAAGACGCTTCGGCAAATCCTGCCCGTCGATTATAAACAGATGACAGCCATCGGGATGTTGATTTCCGTCCTGACAGCGTCAGGTGCCCTGTTGTTCAACAAACCATTTTTCACACATGCCCACGACTATTTTAATTTGCCGCTGTTCGGAAAAACGTCCTTACATACGGCGATGCTGTTCGACTTAGGCGTGTATCTTGTCGTCGTCGGTGTGACGATGACGATTATTCAAACGATTGGGGAGAGTGATTAACTCATGGAAATCATCATGGCGATTGCAGCAGGCATCCTGACGATGTGTGCTGTGTATCTCATTCTTTCAAAAAGTGTCTTACGGATCATCATCGGAACGGGTTTACTCAGTCACGCCGCTCATTTGCTCGTCATGACGATGGGCGGTTTGAAGACTGGTGCCGCTCCCGTCCTCAAAGACGGAGTCACCCAGTATACGGACCCACTGCCACAAGCGCTTGTCTTGACGGCTATCGTCATCAGCTTTGGGGTGACCGCATTTTTCCTTGTCCTTGCTTATCGGGCTTATCAGGAACTGGGAACAGACAATCTGGAGGAAATGAAAGGAACCGATACGCATGATTAATTTACCGTTACTACCGCTTTTGATTCCACTGATCACCGGAGTCATCTTGATGCTGTTTCCGAGTCGTCTCCGTCTGCAACGGACGCTTTCACTCGTCTCGACCTTCTTGACCATCGTTGCAGCCGTCTATCTCGTTTACAGTATCCGCCAAGATGGCATTCTGACCGTCACACTTGGTAGTTGGCCGGCTCCGTTCGGTATCACTCTCGTGTCGGATATGTTATCAGCCTTGCTCGTCCTGACGACCAGCTTACTTGTCTTTTTTGTCGTCTGGTATTCGATCTATTATTTGTCGGATCTGCATCAACGGTTTTACTATTACATCGCCGTCCAGTTTTTACTCGTCGGTGTCAACGGTGCCTTCACGACAGGTGATATTTTCAACATGTTCGTCTTTTTCGAAGTGTTTCTGATTTCGTCTTACGTCTTGATTGTTCTTGGAGGCAAGCCAGCCCAACTTCGGGAGTCGCTGAAGTATTTGTTGATTAACGTCATTTCATCCGCATTGTTCGTCATGACGGTTGCCTTTTTATATGGTGTCATCGGTTCCCTGAGTATGGCCGATATTTCACAAAAGATTACTGAAATCAATCAACCCGGTATCCTCAGTGTCATCGCGGTTCTGTTTTTAATTGTCTTTGGCTTAAAGGGTGCCATCTTCCCGTTGTACTTTTGGCTTCCCGGCTCCTACCAAGTACCACCGACACCTGTTCTCGCACTGTTTGGTGCATTACTGACGAAAGTCGGTGTCTACGGGATCTTGCGGACATACAGCCTGTTTTTTTCGCACCAGCAAGAGTTTACGCACCAAATTCTCGGGTGGCTTGCACTGGCAACAATCATCATTGGTGTCATCGGTGCGCTGGCGACACGTGACGTCAAACAGATCTTAATCTACAACATCATCGTCGCAGTCGGTGTCATCTTATACGGTGTCTCCGTCATGACCCGTCAGTCGCTCGAAGGAGCAGTGTTTTACCTGGTCCATGACATGTTGATCAAGGCGGCCTTATTCCTGCTGATCGGCGTCATGATTGGTATTGCCGGATCAAGTCGTCTAAAAGACATGGGCGGCATGATCAAAGACTATCCCTTACTCGGATGGACGTATTTCATCGCTGCATTGTCGCTCGCCGGAATTCCGCCACTCAGCGGTTTCATCGGAAAACTGCTCATCGTCCGGGGTGGTTTCGAAGCCGGGGATTTAGTCGGTCCATTCGTCGTCTTGATTTCAAGTCTGCTCGTGCTCTATTCCGTGATGCAGATTTTCATCCGTGGATTCTGGGGAACACCGAAAACCTACAGTGGTCCGAAACACCACCTGATGAAGCAGTTGCTCGCACCGGCATTCGTTTTGGTTGGAATTACCGTTTTGTACGGTATCGGAACGGAAGCGGTCCGGCCGTTCATCTCGCAGGCGGTCGATCCACTTGTCGACCCCTCAATCTATATTCAAGCTGTACTGAAGGAGGATTAACCCATGCCATTTCAGTTATTACTCAACATCTTGCTTGCGTTCCTCTGGATGTTTCTTGCTAACTCCTTCTCGGCGTCATCGTTCATCATCGGCTATTTACTAGGATTGATTGCGATGTTCGCGATGCGACGGGGTTTCAGCAGCCGGTTTTATCTCGGACCGTTCATCGCCTTGATCCGACTGTTCATTCGCTTTTTGTACGAACTGGTTGTTGCGAACCTTCAGGTACTGTCCATCATCTTGAAACCGCGCCTTGATATCAAGCCCGGGATCTTCGCCTATGAAACCGAACTCGAACACAACTGGCAAATCACCTTGTTGTCGATGCTGATTACGTTGACTCCAGGCACATTGGTCGTCGATATTTCGGATGATAACAAAACGTTGTACATTCATGCCTTGCACATGCCGGAGGCGGATGATGCCGTCGCCTCGATCCGAAACAGTTTTGAAAAAGCCATCTTGGAGGTGAGCCGCTGATGTTAGAGACAATTTTATTCATTGCTTTAGGAGGCGTCTTTCTATCCATGCTCGGTTTGTTTTACCGGGTCATCAAAGGACCATCCGTTGCTGACCGGGTCATCGCCCTCGACTCGATCGGGATCAGCTTGATTTCCGTCGTCGGTCTCGTATCCATCATCCTTCGGACAAGCGACTATCTTGAAGTCATTTTATTGATTGGGATATTAGCCTTCATCGGGACCGTCGCCTTCTCGAAATTCATTGAGAAAGGAGAGATCATCGAACGTGACCGCAATCAGTGATATTTTTGTAGCCGCCTTTGCGTTGATCGGGGCATTTTTCAGCCTCGTGACGGCACTTGGGATTATCCGGTTACCTGACCTATATACACGCGCGCATGCCGCCTCTAAGAGTGCGACACTCGGCGTCATGAGCATCCTCATTGGCGTCATCATCTATTTCGTCGTGGAAGATGGATTTTTCTCTTCCCGCGTCCTGCTTGGAATCCTGTTTGTTTTGATTACAGCACCAATCGGCGGACATTTAATTGCCCGCGCCGCGTATTACAGTGATGTTCCGTTGTGGAAAGGATCTGTTCAAGATGATCTTGCCAAAAATCCGGAACATGTCACCCCTAAAAAGCGGCCCGGTCCAAAACTAAAATGAGTGGACTTTTTTTACTAAACTAGACGAGTATACAAAAAATGGATGCCCCCGTTCACTTAACGTGAAGGGTTGGCATCCGTTTTTGCAAATAACAAGTTCAGTTCGTATGGGTTTTTGAGTAGTTCGGCTAATGTATGTTGTTCCAGTTCACGGATAAAGGCGCGCAACGCACGACCGAGAATCCCTTTGAGTTGACATTGAGGTTCGATGACACAATGCCCGTCTGCCGCAAAACATTCGACGATATCCATCGGCTCCATCTCACGAACGACTTTCCCAATATTGATTTCTTCCGGATCGCGAATTAACCGAAGACCCCCAGTCCGTCCACGTGTCGATTCCACGTACCCGAGCCTCGTTAATTGTTGCGTGACTTTCATTAAATGATTGGAAGATATCCCATAATGATTGGCAATCGTCGGCATCGGTGTCACTTCTTCGCGATGAAGACCTAAATAGATCAGAACGCGGAGTCCATAGTCTGTATATTGAGTGATTCGCATTGCATTCCTCTCCATTCTCTGTTCATGGAACCCGTTTAAAATCCCACTTAACACTGTTGTTACATCGTATCATGTTCGATACCAATCGAAAAAAAAGAATGTGCTTTTATGAGTATACGTAACGGAAAGCGATTTAGATGTCATCTGAACAAAAAAAGTCAATTTCCTGAAAAGGAAACTGACTTTCGGGGAAGTTATTTCTTTTTTGGGTGTTGCAATACTTCGTTAAATCGATCGGCGAAGTTCGTGAAGACGCCAGTTACACCGTAATCGAGCATCCGTTTCATATCTACTTTCTCATTGACGGTATACGGATGCAGTAACAACCCTGCACTTCGGATTTGTCTGGTGTTTTCTCGTGTCAATGATTTAAAAGATGGTCCGACGCCAACCGCATAAGACTTGATGGCTTTTAATGTATTTGGAGTCATATCCATCATTTGCGGTGCCTCAAGAAGCTGGACGAGCGGAAGTTTCGGATCTAATTGCTTCACCTTCAACAAGCTGTCCCGACTGAACGATTGAATCATGACTTGTCCCGGTTTGACCTGCTTGCTCGATAATCCGTGACGTCGTAACGTATCTAATAGTTTTTTCTCCATCCCCGGGTAAACCTCCGGTGATTTCGTCTCGATATAGTAATTGGCTTGTTTGCCGTACCGGTTAAAAATTTCGTTTAACGTCGGCACTTTCAATCCCTTATATGTTTTCTTCGCATAGGCCGGATAGGATTCGTTAAACCAGCTGCCGGCATCGAGGCGTTTGATTTGCGCGAGTGTTTGATCCTTGACGGCGCCGGTACCATTTGTCGTCCGATCGACCGTCTCGTCATGCATCGCAATCAACTGACCGTCCTTCGTCATTTGTAAGTCAATCTCAATATAATCGGCTTTGAATTTTTTATGACCCATCTCATATGCGGTCATCGTATGTTCCGGTGCATACCCGGATGCTCCGCGGTGAGCAATGTTGACAATCCGGTTTGGATCGAGCAGTCCTTTTGCTTTCCCCGCTGCTTCAATGCTCGTTGTGCTGCTTGCGACAATCATTCCCGCGACTACCGTGACACCGATTTGTTTCAACATTCATGGTTCCCCCTTTGAAGTAACGTACAGATGTATCTTATCGGCTTTCAATGAAGGATTTATGAATTCCATGTAATCTTCTGTTTAGATTCGATGACAGAGTTGTCATATCCGCTCAATCCGGTACACAAAAACTCCCTGCTTCAGTTACAGAAACAGGGAGCAGGAATATTCGATTAGGCTTCAAAGATCAATGATTCCGGATCTTCGAGCAAATCTTTGATGTGCTTCAGGAAAGTCACGGCTTCTTTCCCGTCAACGATCCGGTGATCATAGGAAAGCGCGACATACATCATCGGACGGTTTTCCATCCGCTCGGCGTCGATGGCGATCGGACGCAGGTTGATTGCATGCATTCCGAGAATCGCAACTTGCGGTCCGTTGAGGATTGGTGTCGACATCAATGAACCAAACGTTCCGCCGTTTGTAATCGTAAATGTTCCGCCTGTCAAATCCGATAAACCGAGTTTGTTGTCCCGGGCTTTGACCGCCAGATTGATGATATCTTTTTCAATTTCACCGAAGTTCTTTTTATCAGCGTCACGGACGACCGGTACAACTAAACCATCCGGTGCTGAAACCGCAATTCCGATATCGTAGAATTTCTTGAGCACGATTTCGTCTCCTTGAATTTCGGCATTCAAATATGGCATTTTTTTCAAAGCGGCGACGGCTGCTTTTGTGAAGAACGACATGAAACCGAGTTTGACTTCATTATCCTTGACGAATTTTTCTTGACGGCGTTTCCGTAACGACATCACAGCAGACATATCGATTTCATTGAACGTCGTCAACATTGCCGCTGTTTGTTGCACTTCGACTAAGCGATTGGCAATTGTTTTACGGCGGCGCGACATTTTAATCCGTTCTTCCGGTTTGCCAGGGGCAGTAGCAGGCGGTGCGGCTTGCGGTGCCGGAGCTTGTGGTGCTTTTGCTTGTTCGCGTGGTGCGACTTCAAATGTCGCAACGTCCTGCACACGAATGCGACCGAGTGGATCTTGTGTCGCGACTTGCGCTAAATCAATTCCTTTTTCACGTGCCATTTTCCGGGCAGCGGGTGAAGCGATTGGACGATCGGCGCGTGACGTCGCTTCTGTTGCTGCGACGGCTGCCGGTTGTTCTTTTTTCGGTTCTTGTGCAACAGGTGTTTCTTTTTGTTCAGGTGCTGGAGCTGCTTCTGTCGGTTGTGCCGCTTCTCCACCTGCTGTAATGATAGCAATCGTTTCTCCGACGCGGACTGTATCCCCTTCGGCAGCCATTACTTCAGACAGAATTCCAGCTTCGTCAGACGGTACTTCGATGTTGACTTTATCTGTCTCCAGTTCGACGATGGCTTCCCCTTTTTCTACCTGATCGCCGGGCTGTTTTAACCACGATGCGACCGTACCTTCCGTAATCGATTCTGCAAGTTCTGGCACTTTGATTTCCATGTTAATTCGTCCCCCTAAGACTTTTCGTGTTTGACCCCACTTGATTTTAGATTAGACATTTGTTTCGGAAGTAGCTGATGTGCTTGGTTGATCGACTGTCGTTCGTGTCAAAGCTTCTGTCAGGATTCGCGCCTGTTCGACTTTGTGCCCTGTCGGATCACCTTCCGCTGTACTCGAACGTCGACGACGACCGATGTAACGGACGGTTGTGATTCCGTTGATGGCAACTGATTCAAGACGTGGCTCGATGTATGTCCAGGCTCCCATGTTTTTCGGTTCTTCCTGAACCCAGACAAATTCACCGACATTCGGATAACGTTCCAACAACGCGTTTAACTGTTTGGCCGGGAATGGATAAATTTCTTCAATCCGTACGATGTGCAACCAGTTGAAATCATCGTCTGATTTCGAGACGGCTTCTGCCAAGTCAATTGCAATTTTTCCGCTGCAGAAGACAATCCGCTCAACCTGTTCCGGTGTTTGTCCCAAACCATCCTGTTCGACAATCCGTTTGAATGAACCGTCTGTCAGTTCAGATAAATCGGACGTCGCGAGTGGATGGCGGAGTAAACTTTTCGGTGTCATGACGACTAGCGGACGTACTTCTTCTTTTCCAAGAATCGCGGCTTGACGGCGAAGCAGATGGAAGTACTGTGCCGCACTTGAAACATTGGCGACTGTCCAGTTCTTTTCGCCTGATAACGTCAAGAACCGCTCCAATCGGCCACTTGAGTGCTCCGGCCCTTGTCCTTCGTATCCATGCGGTAATAGCATGACAAGTCCGGACGTCTGCCCCCATTTTGCACGGCTTGCCGAGATGAACTGATCAAAGATGACTTGACCGGAGTTTGCGAAGTCGCCGTACTGGGCTTCCCATAAAACAAGTGTTTCCGGCGCAAAGACGTTATAGCCGTATTCGAACCCGAGAACGCCTGCTTCCGATAATGGACTGTTGTATACAGCAAACGATGCTGTTGCTGACTTCAGACTGTGCATCGGTGAAAACGATTTGCCGGTCTTCACATCATTCAGATTAATGTTTCGTTGGGCAAATGTTCCCCGTTCCGAATCCTGACCACTTAATCGAATCGGTGTGCCATCGGAAAGAATTGAAGCAAATGCCAATGTTTCGGCATGACCCCAGTCGATGCCGTTTTTCGTCGTCAACGCATCCGTGCGGCGTTTCAGGACTTTCTCAAGTTTATGGAAAACGTTAAATCCACTCGGCCACTCGAGGAGTTGCTCGTTATAGTCCGTCAATTTCTCGACCGCAACCCCTGTCTCGATGTGCGGGACTCCTTTGAAGACGACATCCGGCATGACTCCGCCGTATTCTTTTTCCACATTCGGGACTTTCTCCCGGGCCGCTTTCATCATCTCATTGATGTCCGCTTCAATCTTCGTCACATCTTCTTTTGCGACATCGCCCTGTTCTACCAGTTGCTTGGCATACAGAACGCGTGCTGAATCATGTTTATGGATTAAATCGTAGAGAACGGGATTCGTATTCATCGGCTCATCCATCTCGTTATGTCCGAAGCGACGATACCCGATCAAGTCAATCAAAACGTCCTTGTTGAATGTTGCACGGTATTCGCTAGCGAGCAATGCTACGGCCAGACAACTTTCCGGTTCATCCGCATTGACGTGGAAAACAGGAATCTCGTAGCCTTTTGCCAAATCACTCGAATAGCGTGTTGAACGGGAATCAGTCGGTTCTGTCGTAAAACCAATCGTATTGTTGGCAATGATATGAATCGTTCCGCCCGTATTGTATCCTTTTAAGTTAGTTAAATTAAGCGTTTCAGCAACAATTCCCTGTCCCGGGAACGCAGCATCACCGTGAATGAGAATGGCAGCCGCTTTTCCCTGTTCCTGACGAGGTGCTCCTTTTTGTGAGCGGTCGTCTTGCGCAGCCCGTGTAAACCCTTCGACGACAGGATCGACGAATTCAAGGTGAGACGGATTGTTGGCAAGCGTCATTCGAACGTTGCTCGATTGTTGCTCCATCTTCCGGTTTAATCCGAGGTGATACTTGACGTCCCCCGTCCAACCGTACGTGATCCCGATTGATCCTTCTGAGGGAACCAAATCATGGTTCGGCGCATGTTGGAACTCTGCAAAAATCATTTCATATGGTTTTCCTAAAACGTGCGCTAAGACATTCAGTCGTCCCCGGTGCGCCATTCCGATGTTGATCGTTTCCGATCCGTTGGCAATCAGATGTCCAACAATCGTATCGAGTAACGGAACCATCGCATCAAGTCCTTCGATTGAAAAACGTTTTTGTCCAACGTATGTTTTATGCAAATATTTCTCAAATAATTCGGTTTCCGCTAAACGTTTGAACAATTGCTTTTTTTGATCAATTGTCAGCTTAGCTGTCAATGCCCCTTGTTCAATCTTTTGCCGCAACCATTTCTTTTCATCCAAGTCATCGACATGTTGAAATTCAACCGCTGCCGCCCCCGTGTACTGAGCCTTTAAGTGCTCGATTCCTTCAAAAGCATCTTGAAGATGAGCCGGTGGTTCTGGACAAACGAGTGTGACAGGCATGGCGCGTAAATCGGTTTCTGTCAATCCGAATTGACGGAGCTCAAGCAGTTCTGTTTCCCGTGGATGATCTTTGAGCGGATAAATATCAGCTGCAAGATGACCTTTCGCCCGAATCTGATCAGCTAATCGACTCGCGGCCAAATACTTTTCGAAATCTCCCGTTTCGACCGTTTGCTTCGTTACACGTTCTGAAACCGGAGCACCATTTTGTTCAAAATATGCCCGTGTTTCTTCATCGACTGAAGAAGCATCTTCTAAAAAGCGTTCATACAATTCAATGATGTACCCAAGGTTTGGTCCATAAAATGCTTGTTGGTCCTGGCTTGCCATGTACGGTTCCCCCCGTTTCATTCGTTTCACTCCTGTACTGCATCAGTACGTTTCCAGCTCTCTACCTGTTAGCGCTTTCAAATCATATGACATAAAAATTCGATAATCGTCATGTTCCTGACATTTCATCCGAACATAACCCTTAACGAAGGCCTGTATGTCAAAAGTGTTTGCCTTAGTTATTATATTACTACTTCTTTTAGGTCAGTGCGTTTCGAATTCCCAATTTCTCCGTCACAAATGTATAAGTTTTTCTTATGACTGTACCCTGTGTTCTTTATGATTGAAACGTCTCTAGGCGAAAACAGGCGTTTTCATCAAAAAAAGCAGGAATGACCTCCCTGAAGGTCATTCCTGCTTCATTTCATCATTTACAAAACTTTACTTAAAAAAGACTGTGTCCGTTCGTGTTGCGGAGAATCAAACAATAAACTCGGAATGTTTTCTTCGACGATAAAACCACCGTCCATGAAAAGAACACGATCCCCGACTTCACGGGCAAATCCCATCTCGTGCGTAACGACAATCATCGTCATCCCTTCGAGTGCCAATTGCTTCATAACGGCAAGAACATCCCCGACCATCTCTGGATCGAGTGCGGATGTCGGTTCGTCAAACAACATGATTTTCGGATTCATGGCCAGAGCACGGGCAATGGCGACCCGTTGTTTTTGACCACCGGACAGTTCACCCGGATAATTATCCGCTTTTTCCCGTAATCCCACTTTATCCAGCAATTCGAAAGCCCGCTGTTTCGCTTGAGTTTTATCCGTTTTCCGAACCTTCATCGGTGCAAGCGTTACGTTCTCGAGCACCGTCTTATGCGGAAACAAGTTGAAGTGTTGAAACACCATCCCTACTTCTTCCCGTACTTTATTGATATCGACTTTCGGATCCGTAATGTCGTGTGTATCGACAATCACGGTCCCTCCTGTAATATCCTCCAGCCGGTTTAAACAGCGGAGAAACGTACTTTTTCCGGATCCTGAAGGTCCGATGACACAAACGACTTCTTTTTCTTGAATCTCAACCGAAATATCCTTTAACACTTCGTTTGAACCAAATGACTTTTTTAATTGTTTTACTTCAATGATACTCATCGCAGTGTAAACCTCCGTTCCAAGAATTTCCCTAACAATGAAAGGAGATAGATGACGACGAAGTACATCAGACCGACAACTGTCCAAACGATGAACGGTTCAAATGTCGTCGCCTGTTGCACTTGTCCCTGTTGCGTCAAATCCGCGATCCCGATGATCGATAGTAACGACGTATCTTTTAGACTGATGATCGATTGGTTCGTAATCGTCGGCAACATCCGGCGGAAGGCTTGCGGTAAAACGATTTGCGTCATCGTTTGACGTCCTGTCATCCCGAGTGATCGTGAGGCCTCGGTTTGACCTTTATCAATCGATTGAATCCCTGCCCGGATGATTTCAGCAAAGTAGGCTCCGGCATTGATCGCAACTGTCAGGATTCCGGCATACATCCGGTCCATGGACAACCACTCGAGCGAGTTGAGTCCAAAATAGATAAAGAACAATTGGACGATAAAGGGGGTTCCCCGAATAACATCGATGTAGACGATGGCGATACCGTTTAAAATCTTAAGTGGTGATAAACGCATCAATGCGACGATCAAGCCGATTAAAAATCCGACGATGACCGCGATGATAAAGATATAAAGGGTGATCTGTAACCCTTCCAAGAAAAACGGAAACGCCGTTTTTGCGACTTCCATCAGTGACTCAACTCCCTTGTCATTCGTTCAAATAGCTTATTTCAAATACGTATCGACGATTTTGTCGTACTCGCCGCTTTCTTTCAGGTTAGCCAGTCCTTTATTGATTTTTTTCAACAACTCTTCGTTTTCACCTTTTAAGACAGCGATTCCGTAGTTATCCCCGTTCAAACGGTCTCCGACGAGTTTCAGACCAAGATTTTGTTGTTTGTTGGCATACGAGATGACCGGATAATCTTCAATCAATGCTGCAGCATTTCCGTTTTTGACTTCTTGGAACATGGCTGGACTGTCATTGAATTGTGTGACTGTGATACCGAGTTTATCTGCATTGTCCGTCGCATATTTTGCACCTGTCGTTCCTTTTTTGACCGCGACTTTCTGTCCTTTTAAATCATCGACCGACTTGATTTTATTGTTGTCATCTTTGACGACTAAAATCAATCCGGCTTTAAAGTACGGATCGGAGAACGTGACGACTTTTTTCCGCTCCGGCGTGATACTCATACCGGCAATTGCAACATCCAACTGGTTCGCTTGAAGAGCCGGAATGATTCCGCTGAAGTCCATTGCTTCAAACTTGATTTTAAACCCTTGATCCTTTGCAATGGCTTTGATGAGATCGATATCGATCCCCTTGTACGTGTCCCCGTCTTTATATTCGAACGGTGGATACGTGACATCGATTCCGACTTTATACGTCTTGTCTTTCGACACCTCGTCCTGTGATCCGATACTGCATGCACTCAATACCATTAAACAGCTGAGCAGTAAAAATAAAACCGATAAATGCTTTTTCATGTTGTTACTCCTCTCTTGAAGACAAATAAGACAAATGCCTTCTCCCTTGTAATTTCCTTAAAATCTTTTCCTTAACACATATTTTATCAGAAAAATTCAAATTTTACGAACAAACTTGTTAAGGACATGAATCAAAAATTTTTATAAAAAAAATAGAAGCCCACTTCTTACGAAGAGTACTCCTATTTTCACTTAAAAATGCCGCCGAGAGGACTTGAACCTCCACGGTGTTGCCACCACTAGATTCTGAGTCTAGCGCGTCTACCAGTTCCGCCACGACGACTTCTATTTATGTTATTAGAATACTAAATAGTGTTTTTGATGTCAACGATTTCACGCATTTTTTTTTACACGCGTTCCATTGGTTCGCCTAAAATCCGACGGACAAATGTTTCGACGACCGCATCATAAGTGTCCGGATCTTCAAAGTACGCCATCGCGTGGGCAGCATTCGGAATGACTACCAATTCTTTTTCTGTCGGACAGGCTTGATACAATTCATAGACCATCGAGGTTGGAACAAACGTATCCGCTCCACCGTGTAAAAACAGAATTGGCACCGTCGCCCGCTTCACTTGTTTAAGTGCAGACGCTTCACTGAAAAAATAACCTGCTTTCATTTTCGTCAAAATGCTTGTCATCGTCAAAAATGGAAAATGGGGCAGACGGTACATCCGTTTCATTTGATAGGCAAGGACGGCATTGACCGACGTGTAGGCACAATCGGAGATAATTCCTTTGATTTGCGGCGGCAAAACTTCACCACTTGTCATCAGAACGGTCGCTCCCCCCATTGAGACACCATGTAAGAAAATCGCACTTTCTTGTCCAAGACGGGCCACCAGGTACTCGGTCCACCGAAGACAATCTTCACGGTCATGCCAACCAAATCCGATATAGTTCCCGTCACTTTTTCCGTGTCCTCGGTTGTCCGGCATCATGACATGGAAACCGGCTTGATGATACAGATACGCAAATCCGGCTAAGTCTGTTCCGACTCCACCGTATCCGTGAACTAAAATGACGACCCGATTCGATGGAACAAGCGGCGGTAAGTAATGCCCGCGTAAGGTTAATCCATCATGCGCCTTTACTTCAATCAGCTCCAGCGGCTGTTCTTTGATCCACGTTTGACCCGGTTGCATCAGACGGACCATCTCGTCACTCAAATCACGGTTGTTGGATAAAAAGGGTTTCGGGTTGGTCGCAATCGCCATTTCATAAAAGTAATAACTCGCCGCGAGCATCCCTGAACCGATTACACCTAAGCCGATTTTTGTTCGTGTTCGCATTGCTTCCACTCCTCATCTGCTCTTATAAATCAATTTGTAATTGTGCCGAAGACTCGGCATCTTCTTCTTGTAAAATTTGTTGCCGCAGACGATGTTCGTGTTGTGCCTTTCGGTAAGCAAATTCCTGAACTAATTCTTGTCCTGTGAAACCTTCGTCGACGATGTCCGACAGCAAATCCGTTTCCGTCGTGACGATTTCCTGTGGATTGCGGATAATCAACACTTGACCGACCTGCGCCAACATCAGTTCATCTTTTAACTGTAATGCATCATAAAATGGTTCAGGTAAGGTCATCCGACGTGTTTCCGGATTGATGTGTATCCGTTTATACGCTGCTAACGATTGAAACTTCCGACTCGCCATATCTGTCCTCCTCTTCTAGATCACTGAAACGTCATGTCTAATCTAGAATCTTTTCCTTGAATCGTGATGGTTGCCGATGCTCCGTTGACGAGTGTCATTTGCGGCGGTTGATGTCCGATGTCGAGATCGTAAAACACCGGGATATTCAACAGTCTTTTAAACGTTTCATAGACATCTAGGATCGTATAATCTTCGATCGTCCGACCACCTGCCGTTCGTCCGAACACGATTCCAGATGTCCGCTCGAACCAACCCGCGAGATACATCTGCATCAGTGAACGGTGAACGTCAGTAGCGCTCGCTTCCGACACTTCGAAATACCAAAGAATCGGTTCTTCGTTAATCTGGTTTTCCTGAAATGCTGCTACGTCTCCATACGGCGTTCCGATGAGATGACGAATCGTCTCAAGACACCCGCCAAGCAACCGCCCGGATACCTGTTTTTGTGTCGGATCCAGCGTTTTCCACTCTGTCGTTGCATCAAGATGATACATATAACGTTCTGGTCGTTCTGAATGGTTCCATTTGGTTTGATACAGATCAGACGTCCACTGAGTGACGGTCCCTCCGGCAGGCGTCGCCAGCACTCGCCGCCAGGCTGTCGTCGTTTCATCCCATTCTTCGCTGCGCATGTCTACAAAATTCGGTCCATGTGCTGTCGCGATGCCTGTCTTGACTGTGATGGCAAACAGGAGCGTACTGATATCCGAGTACCCAAGCAACCATTTTACCGGGATTCGTTCGAAATCCAAAAACGGTAATACATCAATCGCCCGTTCTCCTCCAAAAGGTGGAAGGATTGCATCGATTTCCGGATTTTTCAGCATCTCATTCAGTTCATCCGCTCGTGTTTGAGCCGGAGCGCTTTCCGCCTGATGTTGCGTCCAAACCGTTTGTCCGATTGTGACTGCCATTTGCCGATCCTGGAGACGCAACGTTGCTTCCTCGAGCATTGAATGTAAGTTTTCCGGCACTCCGGAAGACGGAGCTGTCACACCGATTGTTTGGCCGGTCCAGCCTAAAAAGGGATAGCGCATGATTGTTTCCTCCTGACGATGTTGGATTTTTCAGTTCATCGAAGCCACTAATCGGCTGAGTTGTTCGACTTTCCGGGTAAACGGTTCGATTGGAACGATTCGTGCTTCCCGGTGAAGTTCTTTTCCTTGAACAAAAAACAACAAAGAAGGCGCGGTAAACACCGAAAATTCTCCGACAATTTCCGGGACGGTAACCAAGTCAACATGTCCAGACCGAAATTCGGGATGATTTGCCAAAATCGGTTCGATTTGTGGAAACAACGAGGCACAAACGCCACAGCCCGGACTGGAAATATAAATGAAACTTGCCGATTCTTGAAGATAAAAGTCCCTTACGTCTTCAATTGACGTCAATTCTTGAAATGTTGCCATGTTTCGCCCTCCTCTTTTTGTAAAATATCTTTTAATTATAACGTGACGCCGCCTATAAATAAAACGTGACCTCTCATTCAGGTTTTTACGCCCAAAAAAACACCTTCGTCTCGAATCTTTAAGGATGATTCCTTAAAGATTCGAGCGAGGTGTTTTTTATCGAATTACGATTTGGTAGATGCCGTGAGTTCTGCATATTCTTCAGTCGTAAAAGCACGAGAACGTGTCAAAAATCGTTTGCCCTCGACACCTTCCAAAGAAAACATTCCGCCTCGACCATTGACGACATCAATGATCAATTGTGTATGTTTCCAATATTCATACTGATCCTCATGAATATAAAACGGACAACCACCGATTGTGCCGATCAATAAATCCTGATCCCCTAAAAATAAATCGCCTTCCGCAAAACACATCGGGGAACTGCCGTCGCAACAGCCACCCGATTGGTGAAACATCAACGGTCCGTGTTTCGCTTTCAGCCGTTCAATCAATTCCAAGCCGGCATCGGTCGCAAGTACACGTTCGACCATGTCGCCACATCCTTTCTTCGATTAGAAGAAACCAAGTTTATCCGGGCTGTAACTGACGAGAAGGTTTTTTGTCCGTTGGTAATGGTTGAGCATCATTTTATGGTTTTCACGACCGATTCCTGACATTTTATAGCCACCGAACGCGGCGTGTGCCGGGTACTGGTGGTAACAGTTTGTCCAGACCCGTCCAGCTTCGATCGCCCGTCCGAAGCGGTATGCGCGGTTCATATCGCGTGTCCAGACGCCTGCACCTAAACCGTACAGTGTGTCATTGGCGATTTGCAACGCTTCTTCTTCTGTTTTAAACGTTGTGACCGATAGGACAGGACCAAAAATCTCTTCTTGGAAAATCCGCATTTTGTTATGTCCTTTGAAAATTGTCGGCTGAATGTAATAACCATCCGCCAAGTCGCCGTCAAGATGGTTCCGTTCGCCGCCAATCAGGCATTCGGCCCCTTCCGATTTTCCGATTTCAAGATACGAGAGGATTTTTTCCATTTGTTCACTCGACGCCTGGGCACCCATCATGACGTCAGCATCAAGCGGATTGCCGAGTTTGATTGCTTTGACCCGCTCCAGTACACGCTCCATGAATGGTTCGTAGATCGATTCTTCAATCAAGGCACGCGATGGACATGTACAGACTTCGCCTTGGTTCAAGGCAAACATCAATAATCCTTCAATCGCTTTATCGAAGAAGGCATCATCGGCATCCATGATGTCGGCAAAGAAAATGTTTGGTGATTTCCCACCGAGCTCGAGTGTGACCGGAATGATGTTTTGCGAAGCATACTGCATGATGAGCCGTCCTGTCGTCGTTTCACCCGTGAAAGCAATTTTTGCGATCCGTTTGCTCGACGCGAGCGGTTTTCCGGCTTCAAGCCCAAAACCGTTGACGATATTCAAGACACCCGGAGGTAATAAATCTTCAATCAGTTCCGTCAGTAACAGAATACTTGCCGGTGTTTGTTCCGCCGGTTTCAAGACGACACAGTTTCCTGCCGCGAGTGCAGGTGCCAGTTTCCAGACAGCCATTAAAATCGGGAAGTTCCACGGAATGATTTGACCGACGACTCCAAGCGGCTCATGGAAATGATAGGCGACCGTATCGTTGTCGAGTTCCCCGATTGAACCTTCTTGCGCCCGGATGACCCCTGCAAAGTACCGGAAATGATCGATGGCGAGCGGAAGGTCGGCATTCAGTGTCTCGCGTACAGCTTTTCCGTTTTCAAGCGTTTCCGCATAGGCGAGCATCTCAAGATTTTCTTCCATCCGATTCGCAATTTTATTTAAAATGTTTGACCGTTCTGCGACTGACGTCTTGCCCCAGGCATCTTTTGCCGCATGTGCTGCATCAAGTGCCAGCTCGACATCTTCTTTCCCTGAACGGGCTACTTGACATAACACTTTCCCGGTAATCGGCGTCACGTTATCAAAATATTCTCCACCGACCGGTGCCGTCCACTTGCCATTAATGAAATTTTCATAACGATCCTTGTACTGTACCTTCGACCCTTGCGTGTTTGGAATCTCATAAATCATCTGATTGTTCCTCCCTCAAATAAAATGGTCAAACGACGAGAAGGTATCTCATGTATGCGCTTTCATTTTACCCCTATCGAAATGTCTTCTCGTTTCTATCGTACCAAATGTTTGATAAAAGTCAAAATTTTCCGATATTTTTTATCCAGAAATTTTTATAAAAAAACACGTCCTCCTAAAACGGGTGGACGTGTTGCTCGTTTAATTTAGCGTGTCGGGTCAATACCATCCTCTTTGTCAGAAGGTGTGTCTGAGTTACCGAACTCACCGACCTTACTGAATCCGTCGGTTGCCCCGTCGATATCTTTTCCGGTTGCCGTGACGGACGGATCAAGAACCGCTTCTTCACTCGGACGGGATGCCGGATCGTTCCCGACTTTTTCTTCTTCTTTTTTAGCGTCTTCAATACATAACAACGTTTCCGGAATGATATCAAGACGTTCGATTTCGATGTCTTTTCCACAGACTTTACAGACGCCGTACGTGCCATCTTCAATCGCTTTCAACGCTAGATCGACGTCCGATAACATCTCTTCCTGCATGTCCGTCATCGCTTGATCCCGTTCCCGTAAAAAGAGTTCGTCTCCTGAATCGCCCGGATGGTTATCGTAGCTCGACAGTTCCCCGGTATCGTAATCGACTTCACGATTTTCGATATTGGTCTCCGTTTTATCTTTTTCCTTTAACAAACGTGTTTTGAATGTCTCGATTTGCTTTTCTGATAACATATCCTTCATCTCCAATTCTTTAGCTTCAGCTTCTTCTCTAAAGGATTTAACCGAAATGAAACCATGTTAAACGTCAAAGACCCTCTCAAGAACATTTATACGAGCGGATCGAACCGTGTAAATCACAGATGACCGTCATGAATTCTTGACCGTCCTTAAAGCAGATTTGATGGCTTCTGCCGTTTTTGGAAGTCGTAATGTCATCAATCCATAGCCGCGTGGCGTCAGCAGACGATAACATCGCCACTTTATCACGAATCAAAAACAGATCAAATGGTAACAGATTTAAGGACTGGATGACTAAGCCGTATTTCCGGAACAGCGGATCCAGTTGATAATGCGATAAACTGTATAAACTTTTTTCCATCCCGCCGATTAACAATTGAATCGAGTGACACGGTTCCCGGCTGTCGATCCGCTCTTTTTGTAAAATGATTTGACCGTTGACACCAGATCCGTCGAAGACACGCTGCATTTTCTCTTGATCGACACGGAGAGCTCCCGGTTTGACATGCAAAACCAAATGAGCAAATTCGGCATAGTCCGGCTTCCCGATTTCGAGCGCTTGAATATGTCTCACCTCTTCTCGTTCAATCAGTTCAATCAGTCCACGTTCCATCGTTTCCGACACGTCTACTTCAGAAGAAAGACGGACATCGATGACGTATTGGTCAACGACCGTGTTGACTTCGAGGGTATACATCAAGTGCTGATTCTGTTCCTGCTCGAGTGTCAGACGATTTAACAGCAATTGATGAAGCAGTTCAACCGGTGTATGCGATGAAAATTGACTTGTATAAATCAAGTGTTTGGCTGTCAAAGAATGATTGGTTTTTAATCGTGCGCCTTTTACCATATATACGTTCACTTTATAATTTTGCATAATGCCACCTTCTCTTAACTAAGAATCGGATCGGAGAATAGTTCCGTTTCTATAGCGTACATCGCAATAACCACAAAAAATATTCGATAACGAATATTCTAAATCTGTTATACACAAGACTATTGATTTATGTTAGAGATTTGGAAATTTCAACAGCATCTCGATGTTTACAGTGTTTGGCTACAATTTTCATGTCTTTATATAAAAAAACCAGTCTCCGCAAAAACGAGACTGGTTGAAAGTAAGCTCTATCACGCAATCGAATCACTCATCGGATGCATCTGTTCGTATTGACTGACAATCAATTGACTGAGACGTTCTTCAGCCTCCAGACCAAGGTAGGTCGTGACCGTCTGGCGAATCCCATGTTCTTCGATGAACGTGTTTAATTCAGAAGATTCTGAATCATTTGGATCGGAATAGGTTAAGGCGGCTGCAATCCCTAAGGCTAATCCATTCGCTTCGATTCCGCGATCCATTAATTCCCGGGCCGGTTTGACCAGGCGGTCGCGTGGTCCGAGTTTACGAATCGGCGAACGGGCGACGCGGACGATTTCATCATGAATCCGCGGATTTTCAAATCGTTTAATATTTTTCTGGATGTACGCACTGTGATCTTTTGGATCAAAGCCGTATTTTTCAAGCAACAGCCAACCGGTCTCATACAAAGCGGTCTGGACACCGCGTCGGACACGGACGTCCTGCAGACTTTCAGCAATCGTCTCTTTTCCAAATAACGCACCGAGGTATGAGGCAATCGCGTGTCCGGTGTTAACGGTGAATAACTTTCGTTCGATGAATGGTGTAATGTCCGTGACGTACGTTACCCCTTCAAACGTCGGATACCCGTCCGGTAAGTCTTTCGTCTCAATGACCCATTCGAAAAACGGTTCGACTTCGACATATAACGGATCTTCATGATGTTGTAATGGAACGATCCGGTCGACGGCGGCATTTGGGAAAAAGACGCCCGGCGGCATCGTACCCAGATGTTGCATCACTTCTTGCTGCAAGTGACTGGATCCCTCAATCATGTTTTCACACGCGATGACATATACGTTTTTCATTGTCGTCCGCCGTTTGATTCCCTCTGCCAGTAACGGCGCGATTCTTGCGAGCAACGTTGGACCGACTGCCGTCGTCACAACATCGGCTGTGGCGATTGCTTCCATCACCTGCTCGGCTTCGGTTTGACTATTCAAGGCAGTCACGTTGGATACCTCCTCTGCCGCCGCTTCTTCTGCCGCATAGCCAACCGTATATGCCCGGCGCGACTTCAATGCTTCGACGACTTCGGCGTTGACGTCAATGAAACAGACGTCATAACCGGATTTAACCAATTGTAAGCCGATGAATCCCCGACCGATGTTTCCTGCTCCAAAATGAACGGCTTTCATGCCTTACACCTCCACAGTTAACAATTGAATGATGTCTTCCGCCGTCTGCGCCTTAACCAACCGTTCGACATTCTCTTCGTCTGAACAGATGATGGCAATATGCGACAGCAGTTCCAAGTGTTCGTCGCCGATTCCCGCGATACCGATAATCAGCTTCGCCTGTTCCGCTCCGAACGGGACACCGTTCGGAACTTGCAGAATCGATAATCCCGTTTTCAGGACTTCGCCTTTCGACTCTTCCGTACCATGGGGAATCGCGACGTGGTTTCCGATATAGACCGTCGATAAGCGGTGACGGGTTTTCATCGATTCGATATAGTTCGGACGGACATACCCGTGATTAACAAGTAATTCTCCTGCTGCTTCAATCGCTTCCTCGTCTGAACTAAAGTGTTGATTCAGTAACACCATCTCTTTTTCTAATTTCATCGCTGTTGCCATCATGCATTCACTCCTGTCTATTTTTTAAGAAATTTTATTTCGTGCTGTTTCAATTTCATGAACCAGTTGATCATAGTATCCGGCATTCAAGAAGTTTTCGACGGACCGGTGTTCGGCTTGCGGTACTTGTTCCTTCGCCCGTTGCGTCAAATCCTGGTGCGTAATGATGAACTCTGCGTCTTTCGGGAGTTGACTGATTGACGTGTTCGTCACTTTAATCGGCAATCCGGCTTTATTGATTTTGTTACGTAAGACGGATGCTCCCATCGCACTTGACCCCATTCCGGCATCGCAGGCAAAAATGATATGTTCGACTTCTGCTAACGAAGTTGCCGATTCAGCCGAGACGAGCGATGAAGCGATCGAATTTTTGCCTTTCATCGCGCTGACATTGGCCGTCGCTTCTTCAAGTGATGTTTCTTTTGCTTTACTCGTTTTGAGTAAGACCGCCGAGACGACGAACGTTACCGATGCGGAAATCAAGATACCGGCAACAAGGCCAACGTATGAACCGCGGGACGCCATCGCAAGGACAGCAATGATACTTCCAGGTGAAGCGGGTGCGACAAGACCGACATCAAATAAGACGAATGTCAGGATACCGCTCATTCCTCCGGCAATCATCGCGAGCAAGAGAACGGGTTTCATCAACACATACGGGAAGTAAATTTCATGAATCCCGCCGATAAATTGGATGAAGGCCGCCCCTGGAGCCGTCTTTTTCGCTGCGCCGGAACCGAAGATTGAATATGCGAGTAACAAACCGAGACCGGGACCCGGATTCGCTTCAAGTAAAAACAGAACTGATTTTCCGGCTTCACTGACTTGATCCAAGCCGAGTGGACTTAAAATCCCGTGGTTAATCGCATTGTTGAGGAACAAAATTTTAGCCGGTTCGATGAACAGACTGGCGAGCGGTAACAGGTGTGCACTAACAATTGCTCCGACTGCCGCTGCCATGATGTCATCCAGTCCTGTCATTAATGGACCAAACAGTTTAAATCCACCGATCATCAGCAAACCGCCGATAATTCCGACTGAGAAGTTGTTGACGAGCATCTCAAGACCCGGTTTGACTTTTCCTTCAATCAATTGATCAAATTTCTTGATGGTGAATCCCCCGAGTGGTCCCATGACCATTGCGCCGAGGAACATCGGAATGTCTGTTCCGACGATAACCCCCATCGTCGCCAGTGCTCCGACGACTCCTCCCCGGACATCATGCATGAGCTTCCCGCCGGTAAAACCAATCAGTAGCGGTAACAGATACGTGATCGTCGGACCGACTAATTCTGCCAGACTTTTATTCGGTGCCCATCCGGTCGGAATGAATAACGCTGTAATGATCCCCCAGGCGATGAACGCACCGATGTTCGGCATGACCATTCCGCTGAGGAAACTTCCGAACCGTTGAACCTGGACACGCAATCCGCGTTTTCCTGCTTGTGTTGTTGTCATTGGTGTACCTCCATTTCATTTGCATCGTATGATAAGTGCTTTGCTATGCCCTTATTGTATGCGCTCTGGAAACGCTTACTCAATCTTTCCTAGTTCACGTTTTGGCAACCTTCTTGGACAAGACTAAAAGAACCATCCGCATCAACGAATGGTTCTCCTGATTTGCCGTCACAATGAAAAATCAAGCGGTTGCTCGACCGTCTGCAGTTCCCGTTCAATGACTTTTCGGAACGTCCGGTTCAAGATCTGCCGAAGCTGATGGACATCTCCGTATTCAAACTGATGGGTTTGCACATCATTTTCGATGATGGCACCACTAATCGAACTGAGCAGTTGCAACAGCTGATCCGTCGCTTCTTCCGGTGCAGCCAGAACTAAAATCCGTTCGACCGGTTGAATCGCTTGATCCATCCCGAGCAGCTCAATCGGTTGTTCGAGCTCATAGATGAAAAATCCCCCCCGGTGAATCGAATCGTCGCGACCGTGAAACAATGCCAGGCGTGTACCAGGAATCCCGAGTCCGGACATCTCGTGCCGGCGTAACAACTGCGTTGACAACTGAACGGCCGATGAAGTGACATTTTTATCGACCAGTCCGTTGCTGATTTCAAGAAGGATTTCTTCCAATCCTTCCGTTTGTGCGGAAATCGTTTCGATGGAAAAGGCGTCACTTAATTGACGGGCCGTCTTAACCAATTCTTCCAATCTGGATAAATCCAGCCAGCCGGATGATTCCTGTCGAGGAGCGGCTTGGAAGGATTTAGGTAAGGAAACGAGCAACTTCCGGATTCGTTCAACCTCTTCTTTGGGCAATAACGGGTTGACGAGCAGATGAGGTTGACTGATATCCCGTAACGGCACCGTCGATAACACAAAGTCATAATCCTTCAACTGTAGACGTCCGATGCCAAAGAGCGACGAACTTTCGACCTGCTCCAATTCCGTAAATTCCTGTCGCAACCGGTTCATCAATAATTTGGATGATCCCAGTCCCGCCGAACAGACGACCAGGACACGGTACGGGATTTTCGGCAATGGTTTACTCAAAACGGCACCAAAGTGCATCACCCAAAATGCCAAATCATAATCTGCAAACGTTTGATCGTTGAAGACGAATTCAGCTGCTTGTTTGACGGCATCAAACAGACGCGGATACTCCCGTTCAATTTGTTTGATGACATAGGACGGATTGACGATGTTTTGTTTCGTGTATGACATGATGTGGCTGACTAGACCGTGTTCGAGTGCCCGGTCTTCCATAAAAGCTTCCCCGTACAATAAGGAGACTTGTTCGATGAGTCGTTTAACACGCAGTCGAATGACCAATTCTTCACCGGTCTCCAGCTGATCTTGTTGGAAATTCCGTAATTCCTCAGAAATCCATTGCCGCTCGGCAATCGATAAAGGATACGGCAACCGTTGCTGCAGCGTATCGACGTGATGCAGCACTTCGAGCGGATACGCTTTCAGTTCGTAGACCATCGGGAACCGGTCCATCCGGATTGCTTGTACCGCTAAACTCAGTGCCGCCCGCATCAGGAGACGGTCACTGATATCCTGTTGTTTCGTCAAAGGAACGATGACGGCATACGATTGGTTAATTGCTTCAATCCACTCCCTTTGGTGGATTTGAAGTAAATGAGGCAGTTGATCGACGTGCCCCTGAAGAAATCGGTAAAAGGACAAGACATCCCATTGGGTGAAAATCAAGGATACCAGCAAGCGGCGTTTGTCGATTTCTTCACCGATGACTTCCGCCCCTAATCCTTTTTTACGTTTTAACTCCAGCGCATACTGACAAAACCATTCATCAACCTGTTCTAAATCTTGACTGATCGTACTTGGCGCGATGTACATGGCATGTGCCAAAGCCTGCAGTTTGATCATTCCTTCTTCTTGTAAGAGCCGATACGCAAGCTCGACTTGCCGATCTTCCGCCGATGGTAACTGCCGATGCGATAACAACAATGCTTCACGGAGTTCCCGTTTGTGTCCCTCATCGCCACTCAACTGTAAGCCCCTTCCCCGGATGTAACTCATTTCTAACTGAAACGGCGCTACCGTTTGTCCAAGCCGCTCGCGTTCCCGTTGAATCGTCCGCTCCGAAGTTTCGAGTGCTTCTGCGATTTCCTGAATCTGAACCGGTTCTGATTTCGTCAGTAAATAAAATAGGATTTCCCGCTCGCGGGCCGTAAAATCAATCACGTTGCATCAACTCGTTTCTAATGATCTCAATTAAATCATCATAGGACGCCGCTGCCAACAGATGATCGACGGCAAATACCTTGCACGTGGAATCGACCGGTAAATCGGATACGATTTTCCGGGGACCGATTAGAAACGTGGTCTCTGTCGGGATTTCTTTCGCCCGGCATGTCTCGACTGTTACGTGAAGGTGCTCTTTTTGTAATCGATTCCGCAACACTTTGGCTCCCATGACACTGCTGACCAGTCCCGAGTCGCAGACAAAGATAATAGTAATGGCCATCCTGATCACTCCTTCTCTTTCATCCTAGCTGAAAGCGCTTCGAAAAGGGTACAAGATAAACCGGATTATCAATTTTCTTTTTTTAACATTGTCCAACATTCATGACAAACCAAAAAACGTTCGAATCTCCTGCCTGAGGAGTCTCGAACGTTTTTTGATTTCACTACTGATCAACCGGTTTGCTGGTGCAAGCTCAGGAGGTGTTGCTCAACTTTTTCAGCAACTTCCCGTCCTTCCCGGATCGCCCAAACAATCAATGACTGACCGCGCCGGGCATCGCCGGCGGCAAATACACCCGGTCGGCCGGTCGCGTACGACCGCGTTTTAATCTTCCCGTTTTGTGTCTCAACCGGTAGATGACGTAGAACATCCTGCTCAACACCGCTGAACCCGATTGCAATCAACATCGTATCGACCGGATAATATTTTTCAGTGCCCAGAAGCTTCTGAAACTCAACCCGTCCATCGCCATGGCGGATTTTTTCATTATGAATCGTCCAGACGCCGGTTAATCGTCCGGCTTCATCCGTCGTGTAACGCTCAATCGCAATCAAGTATTCTCGTGGATCACGACCAAATTGAACGAGGGCTTCCTCATAACCATAATCGAGGCTGTACAGGTTCGGTGTATCCGGCCACATGTTGTCCGGTGTGCGTTCCGAACCCGGCATCTCGTGTTTCCCGAACTGGACGACGGAGCGGCATCCTTGCCGCAGTGCCGTCGCTACACAGTCTGCTCCCGTGTCACCGCCTCCGATGACGAGGACATCTTTCCCCCGTGTATCATGCAGGTCGATTAACGCTTGTCCTGTCAAAAGTTGCCGCGTCACGCTTGTCAAATATTCCATCGCGTATCCGACGCCACTACTCGGAGCGTCCGGTATTTTTCTTGGTTCAGTTGCGCCGACACAAAGGATGACGGCATCGTAATCGGCTTCCAGTTGATCCAGTGATAGATCAAGACCGATCGTGACACCGGTTTTGAACGTGATACCTTCCGTCTCAAGCAAGCGGACACGACGGGCAACGATGTCTTTCGAAAGTTTCATCGCCGGAATCCCGTATGTCAATAATCCACCAATTTGGTCTTCCCGTTCAAACACCGTCACTTGATGCCCCGCTTGGTTCAATTGATCGGCTGCCGCTAAGCCGGCCGGCCCTGAACCGACGATTGCAATCCGGTGTTGACTTCTGACCGACGGAATACGCGGTTGGACCCATCCTTTTTCAAAACCGATATCGATGATGGTCCGTTCGATCTGTTTGATCGTGACAGCAGGTTCGTTGATCGAGAGGGTGCACGATCCTTCACACGGCGCGGGACAGACACGGCCTGTGAATTCCGGGAAGTTATTTGTCTCTTGGAGCCGCTGCAGGGCTTCGTGGAAATTCCCCTGTTCGACCAGCACGTTCCATTCCGGAATCAAATTGTAGACCGGACACCCGATTTTGACTTGTCCATACGTCTCACCGACATGGCAAAACGGTGTCCCGCAATCCATGCAACGGCTGGCCTGCTCCGACGCTTCCGATTCAGAAAAACGTTCTTTGTACTCATTAAAATCGCCAACTCTTTCCCTGCTGTCACGTTCCTTGCCTGCCTGGCGAGGAACGTTCATAAATTGATCCCGTCTCTTCATTTTTCCCCTCCTGTTCCGCGTCCGATATGCGTCTCAAATGCCAGCAACATCGCTTCTTCTGTATTGTGTCCCTGTTGCGCGTAGCCTGCCATCAGAGTCGTCACAGCTTGGTAGGTCGTCGGGATGACACGGATGAATGAGCTGAGGACATGATCCCAGTTTGCCAGGATGGCATGACCTTGTTCACTGTTCGTCCGCGCAACATGCCGCTCGATAAACGATTTTAAGCGTGTTGCTTCTTCCGGGTCAGAAACAGCTCCCGTTACGACGAGTTCCCGATTGATCCGGGCCTCAAAACGTGTAACATCTTTTGGCAAGACGTACGCGACGCCACCCGACATCCCGGCCGCGAAGTTCAGTCCGACATCACCCAAGATGACGACACTTCCACCCGTCATATATTCGAGACCATGATTTCCGATGCCTTCAACGACCGCGGTTGCTCCGCTGTTCCGGACAGCAAACCGTTCTCCGGCTTGACCGTTGACGTAAAGTTCGCCGCTTGTCGCTCCGTACAGTGCGACATTTCCGATGATGACCTGATCAGAAGAGACAAAACTCGATTTTGCCTGTGGACGAACGGCGATGACCCCCCCTGATAATCCCTTGCCGACATAGTCGTTGGCATCTCCTGACACATTCAATGTCATGCCGCGTGGAATATACGCCCCAAGACTTTGACCGGCTGAACCTGTCAGATTCAGCGTTAACCGATCCGTCGGAAGCCCCATTGCGCCGTAGAGCCGTGTCAAACGTGATCCGGTATTCGTTCCGATTGCCCGGTCTATATTGGTGATCGGGAAGGCAAAGGTTTGTTGTTCCGTAAAGGATTCATCCGTGATGACAGTTTCCAGTTCCCGTCCGTCAAATGAAGCCGAGACGTAATGCTGTTGATACTGCCGGTTCTCTGCCGAATAACCCGGCATGACGAACAGTCGGGATAAATCGAGACTGGAAGCTTTCCAGTGCGTCTTCATCCGGTTGGACGTTTCTAACAGATCGGTCCGACCGACTAAATCGGCTAAACGTCTCACACCGAGTTGTGCTAAATATTCACGGACTTCTTCGGCGACAAATTCCATGAAATGGACGACATGATCCGCCGATCCTGTAAATTTCTCACGTAATTTCGGATCTTGTGTCGCGACACCAACCGGACACGTATCGAGGTGGCAGGCCCGCATCATGATACAGCCGACGGCAATTAACGGTGCCGTTGCAAACCCGTATTCATTGGCTCCGAGCATCGCAGCGATGATGACATCTCGTCCCGTCAATAACTTTCCATCCGTTTCCAAAACGACCCGGTCCCGTAATCCGTTTAATGCAAGTGTCTGATGGGTTTCGGCCAAGCCCAGTTCCCACGGTAATCCCGTATGTTGAATGCTGGTCTTCGGTGAAGCACCGGTCCCTCCGTCATGACCGCTGATGACAATGACATCGGCCAATCCTTTGGCGACGCCGGCAGCAATCGTTCCGACACCGCCTTTGGCGACTAGCTTAACACTGATCCGCGCCTGATCATTCGCTCGTTTCAAGTCGTGAATCAACTGCGCCAAATCTTCAATCGAATAAATATCATGGTGGGGTGGAGGTGAAATCAATCCGACACCGGGTGTCGAGGCCCGGACACGGGCAATCCACGGGTAAACTTTTTCTCCCGGCAGCTGCCCGCCTTCTCCCGGCTTTGCTCCTTGTGCGACCTTGATTTGCAGTTCGTCGGCATGGACGAGGTAATTGCTCGTGACACCGAATCGACCAGATGCAATCTGTTTGATCCGGCTCATCCGGGAATCACCGTTTTCATCCAAATGATACCGTTCCTCTTCCTCACCGCCTTCACCGCTGTTACTTTTCCCGCCGAGCCGGTTCATCGCAATCGCTAACGTCTCGTGTGCCTCTTTGGACAGCGAACCGTAAGACATGGCTCCCGTCTTGAAATACTTGACGATTTCGCTGACCGGTTCAACTTCTTCAAGCGGAATCGGAGTCGTTTCCTGGAAAGACATGAGGTGACGCAAAAACGTCGCCGGTTCTTCCTGGATCCGGGAAGAATAGGTTTTGAACAAGTCATACCGACCGGTTCGGCAAGCATGTTGCAGTAAATGAATCGTTGCCGGGTTGAACGCATGATGTTCTCCGTCGTGCCGATAGCGGAAGACACTGCCTGACTCAAGGTGTGTCCGTCTGATTCCTTCTTCATGTTGACGAAGAGCTTCCTGTTCAATCAGTGACAAGTTCAAACCGTCGAGTTGCGAGACAGTTCCTGTGAAGTAACGGTCGATGACCTCTTCGGCAATCCCGACAGCCTCAAAAATTTGAGCCCCTCGGTAACTGAAGACCGTCGAAATGCCCATCTTCGACATGACTTTGACCACACCCTCTGTCACTGCGGACCGGTATCGCTCCGCATAGTCAGGCATCGTTTCGACAACGGCATCCTGTAACGTCGCATAGACAAGGTAAGGATGAATGGCATCGGCTCCGTATCCGAGCAAGGCGGCAAAATGATGGACTTCCCGGATTTCACCACCTTCGATGATTAAACTGACTTTCGTCCGCAGACCTTCCCGTATCAAATGATGATGGACAGCACTTGTGACAAGCAGGATTGGCATCGGGACAGCACCCGGCCGGACATTCCGGTCGGAAAGAATCAACAGTTCACAGCCCCCTCGGACGGCATGGACAGCTTGCTCGAGTAACGCTTCGAGTGTTTCCTCAAGCGAACCGTCAAATACGGTCGAAAGCGTCTTGTGAACGAGTTTCGTCTGCTTTAAGGCCGCAGCTTCCGATGGCGTGAGAACCGGAGATGTGAGACGAATCCGACGGCAATTCTGCCGGTTCGGCGTCAACAGTTCCCCTTGCTGACCGAGCCAGGTCATCGTCGACGTAACGATTTGTTCCCGCAACGCATCGATCGGCGGATTCGTCACCTGCGCGAATAGCTGTTTAAAATACCGGAACAAGGATTGCGGCCGTTCACTCAGCACAGCAAGCGGGATATCCGTCCCCATCGCACCTAACGGATCTTTTTTCTCTTCCACCAGCGGAATCAAATACTGATCGATGTCTTCCCGTGTGTAACCAAACAACCGTTGTAACGTTCCGAGATTCGAGACCTCTTCCGTTTTCACGTCTGCCGGTAATTTTATCATCTCTTCCGCCAACCACTCGGCATAAGGATGGCGCATCGCGAGTTCACGCTTGACCTCTTCATCTGAAATCAATTGGCCGGACGCAAAATCAAGCAATAACAGTTCTCCCGGAACAAGGCGTTTCTTAAATAAGATATCGTGTTCAGCTACCGGCAGAACACCGGATTCTGAAGATAACATGAAATGACCGTCCCGCATCATCATGTACCGAGCAGGTCGCAGACCATTCCGGTCAAGTGTCGCCCCAATCTGTTTCCCGTTCGTGAAGACAATCGCTGACGGACCATCCCACGGTTCCATCATACTGCTGTGATATTCATAATACGCCCGCTTTGCCGGCCGGACCTCTGCATGTTCGAACGGTTCCGGCACGAGCATCAATGCTGTTTCTGCCAGCGTCAATCCAGACAGATATAAAAACTCGAACGCATTATCAAGCATCGAGGAGTCACTGCCCGATTCGTCCAAAATCGGTAAGACATCTTTCACCCGACGGCCGTACGTCGTCTTGGCCAATCCGTTTTCACGGCTCCGCATTGCCCGGACATTCCCTTGTAATGTATTGATTTCTCCATTATGGATGAGATAACGGTTAGGATGGGCACGTTTCCAGCTCGGAAAGGTGTTCGTACTGAATCTCGAGTGGACGATCGCGAAACCAGACTGGTACCGTTCATCCTGCAAATCATCAAAATACAAACCGAGTTGATCCGTCGTCACCAGTCCTTTGTAGACAATCGTCTCGCTGGAGCTGCTTAAGACGTATTGTTCGATACCGAGTTGCTCCGCTTCTCGCTCAAACAGTCGACGAATCAAAAACAGTGTCCGCTCGAACGCTAATCCTTCGACGTTTTTGGCTTCAATAAAGCATTGCCGGATGACGGGTTCCGTTTGACGCGCTTTATCTCCGATCACCGTGTTCGTAACCGGGACAGTTCGCCACTCAATTAACCCTTGTCCTTCTGATAAAATAATCGATTCCAAAACACGTTCCAACCGTTGCCGCAAGCGGTCTTCCCGCGGCAAAAACATCATCATTACCCCGTAGTCCCCACTGCGTGGCAAGTTGATATTTCGTAACGTTTGGCGGAAGAGACGATCTGGTATTTGTGTGAGGACGCCGGCTCCATCACCTGTTTTGGCATCACTACCTTGTCCCCCCCGATGTTCCATCTGACACAACATCTTCAAGGCGTTTTGAACGATTTCATGACTTACTCGTCCCGTCCGATGAGCATAAACCCCGATTCCACACGCATCGTGTTCTTGTCTCGGATCATATAGTCCTTGCCGTTGCGGCATTTGATGAAATGACATATTACCACGCTCCTAACTGTTCTAAATTTTCTGTATATTCTGTTAAAATATACATTACACCCTTTTATGTTTATTCGCCACCATGTATATTTCTAAAATCCGGTTCTTCAAATCCCTTGATAGGCCGTCTCTTCTTGATGATAACGCTTACATATAGGTGAATATTTTTTTTGAATAAAATATTTTTCAAGAGGCTATTCTTTTTTGCGCCAATTCCATTTTCCATGGTACTTTTAAATAGAAAATAAATTATCAGTGCTTGTTAGGAAAAGGAGAATTGAAACGATGAAAAACTCTGTGAAATGGACGGGTCTCTTGATTGCAGGAACTGCCCTGGTCCTTAGTGCATGTGGTCAGGAAGAAAAACAAATGACCGCATACGATAAGATTCAAAAAGAAGGAACCTTGACAGTTGCAACGGCTGGTACACTTTATCCGACCTCATTCCATGAAGAAAAAAGCAATAAATTAACCGGCTTTGATGTCGAAGTCGTCAAAGAGATTGCTAAACGTCTTGATTTGAAGGTGGCATTTAAAGAAATGTCTTTTGACGGTATGTTGACGAGTGTAAACACTGGTCAAGTTGATTTAGCCGCCAATGATATTACGATTACCGATGAACGTAAAGGAAAGTTCGCCTTCTCTAAACCATACAAATATACGTACGGGACGGCGATTGTCCGTAAAAGTGATTTATCCGGCATCAAGTCTCTGGAAGATTTAAAAGGCAAAAAAGCAGCGGGGGAAGCGACGACGACCTATATGCAAGTCGCTAAGAAATTCGGTGCAAAAGAAGTCACCTATGATAATGCGACGAATGATCAATATTTGCGTGATGTTTCCAACGGACGGACAGATGTCATCTTAAACGATTACTATTTACAAAGTTTAGCTGTCGATTTCTTTAAAGATTTCGACATTACGATTCATCCTGATATCGCCTACAATCCAAGTCAAGTCGGACTCATCATGGATTTAGATAACAAAGAATTACAGTCGAACATCAATGCTGAAATCGACAAGATGAAGAAAGATGGAACGCTTGCTAAACTGTCGAAAACATTTTACGCCAACAAAGACGTCTCGAAAATGCCTGATATCAAGACGACGCTCGTTGACGTGAATTGAACAGCTTCTTTGAAATTGAATGGCGGTCCGTCTTTAATCCAGAATTAGCACGAGAAGCGTTTCCTTACATCTTAGGTGGTCTTAGTCATACTCTTTGGATTTCGATTCTCAGTATGGTGATCGGCCTTGGTCTCGGCTTGTTACTGGCTTTGGCTCGGTTATCCACATCACGACTGTTACGGACGATTGCCACCCTCTATATTTCATTTATGCGCGGTGTCCCGATTCTTGTCTTATTATTCATGTTTTATTTTGGTTTACCGGTCATCAACATTCAACTGGATGCCTTGACCGCTGCCATTGCCGGCTTCAGTCTGAACAGCGCTGCCTATATGGCTGAAATCATTCGTTCATCCCTTTTGTCGGTGGACCGTGGTCAACAGGAGGCTGCCCAATCACTAGGACTTTCCAGATACCGTGTGTTCGTCGGCATCATCTTGCCTCAGGCTGTTCGACTGGCAATTCCTCCGCTGTCAAATGTCCTTCTTGATTTGGTGAAAGCCTCTTCGCTTGCCGCCATGATTACAGTCCCGGAGATTTTTCAACGGGCAAAGATTGTCGGTGGACGGGAGTTCGACTACATGACAGTTTATTTTGTCATCGCCTTCATTTACTGGGGAATCTGTGCCGTCATCGCTACCGGTCAGGAAATGCTCGAACGGCGTTTCGCCCGCTATTTATAACGTGCAAAAGCTCAACCGTTTTCTACAGACGTCTCGTGACGAAAGTGAAAATGGTTGAGCTTTTGTATTAGGCTTCTAACTCGAGTAATGGTTCAATTGATAACGCTTCCAATGGTTTATGGAACAAATAGCCTTGAAGCGTCTGACACCCTAATCCTGTCAAAAGTTCCGCTTCTACCATCGCTTCAATTCCTTCCGCGACAATTGTCATCTTCAATCGACTTCCCAGCTGAATGATTGTCTCGACGATGGCTCGTTTTTCTTCCGAGTCAATCGCCGCCCGGACAATCTCTTTCGGAATTTTTAACTGATCGAAAGGTAATTCGACGAGCGTCTGCATCGATGAAAAGCCCGTTCCGAAATCGTCAAGCGCAATCCGGATCCCGTGAAGATGCAATTCATTTAAGGTTTTGATGATTTGTACCGTTCCTTCGATAAAAATATGTTCCGTCATTTCAATTTCCAATAAGTAAGGCGGAAAACCGGTCGTTCGTAAAATCTCCAATACCTTTTCGGTAAAGTCTTCTTGCCGCAACTGCCAAGGCGAGACATTAACGGCAATCGTTATTGGTTTTCGTCCTTGTTCCAACCACTGCTGTCCTTGCCGGCAGGCTTTACGCATTACCCATCCCCCAAGTGTTTCGATGAATCGTGTCCGTTCTGCCAACGGAATGAATTCCAGTGGCGAAATCAGCCCATATTTCGGATGATTCCACCGGACTAGTGCTTCAGCACCCGTGATGCGGTGAGTTGCTGCGCTGACTTGTGGTTGAAACAACACAAAAAAGTCCCGGTCAAGATCAGCATCATACAGATCCCGTGTCAGTTGCATTGCTCGTTTGCGTTCATTTTGGGTTACCTGATCCGTAATCGCAAACGTATTTTTCCGATTTGACTTTGCCGTAAACAAAGCAATCTCGGCATCATTGATGACGTGATCAATCGATTCCCCGTTGACGAACGAAACCCCGATGCTTGCCGTTACATTGATTTGCTTAAAATCAATCTGAACACGTTCAGAAATACTGGCTAAAATCTCATCACATAGTTGATGCGGTGGCGTAGATGTTGCATGTAATAAAAAAGCACTTCCACTCGCTTTCGCCACGATACAGTCCGAAAAACGGGTCATCAAGCGCTTGCCGATAACATGAAGCGTCCGATCCCCCGTCCGGTAACCGAATGCATCATTAACTGTCTTAAAATCATCCAAGTCAATCAGACAGATGATATCTCCTGTAACTGCTTTTTTCTCCGTTTCAATGACAAAAAAGGACCGATTCGCCAGTTCCGTAACCGGATCGAAGAAAGCTTGTTCTTTTAATCGTGTCAGGTAATCGATGTTTCTTTCTAAATGCGTGACATATTGTCTATGAATCAACAGACTGATGAGTGTAGCAATCAGAATCAATCCAATTCGCGCGATATGATCAGTCAAACTAAAGGTCGAGATTCCTGTCGGTGCTTTTAACCAGACATACAACAGGGACAGGACACTGATTCCCGTCGCATACAGCAACATCGTCCGATTGATCACGACAAGAGACGTCAAGACAAACAACAACGAGGCTGCCCAAACCGTCTGTGCTCCATTGTCGATGTATGGATAGTAGATGAAAGGTATCAATAAGAAGACGCTCGACATCACATGGGGTTTCCATCGATCGGTCAGATTACTTTTTCCAATTAAAAATTGAACTACACCCACGATAAAAATTAGAAATGCCCGCCATCCGACAGACCGCTCCAACCCAGTTTGACTGATGCTACTTGAAAAAACATACAGAGCGGCACCGCAAGTAGTCAGCACAAAAATAATCATTCCGAACAGCCGATAATTTGCGTTTACTTCGCGATGATAGTGAAGATTTGCTGATGAAGGACGGTTATGCGCCTTCATATCATCCCCTCTTTTCCGTCAATTCATCCTTTCCTTTTCCTTATCAAGTTGGAATTAAAACCTAAATCCTCCATCAATTTGCTTTTCATTCTCCCACGTCTAAAGAAGTCTTCAATCGGGTATTTGACTAGTAAAGATTGAAAGGAGTGTTATGTCATGAGCCGTTTGTTATTTATTGAAGCAAATGATAGTACCCATCAAAAGAAAGGAATCAGCTCGCACATGAACGAAGCGTTTCTCGCGAGTTACCGGACACATCATCCGGATGATGAAGTCGTCGTACTCAATTTATTCGAGGAACGGTTACCGTTTTTTGATTTACGTCTCGCCACTGCTGCCGCCAAACTATTTCGTGGAGAATCCGTCGAGACCGATGAACATGTGCCGCTCGACAAATTACAAGAATATCTGACCGGGTTTCTCGACTCGGATAAAGTCGTTTTTTCTTTCCCGATGTGGAATCTGACCGTTCCGGCTCCGCTTCATAATTATATGGACTATCTTGCACAAGCAGGTCAGACGTTTCGTTATACAGCAGAAGGGTCTGTCGGCTTAGTAACGGGCAAACAAGTTTTGTTGCTGCATTCACGCGGCGGGGACTATTCTACAGCGGATAAAGCTGATTCCGAACATGCCGTTCGTTACATGCTCGATATCCTTCGTTTCTTCGGGATTGAAGATGTCCAGACCATTATCCTGGAAGGACATCAGCAATATCCTGACCGGGCGGAGGAACTCGTCAAAAAAGCCCTCTCCGCATGTGAGAAGGCCGGGGGAACATTTTAAAATGTAAACAGTAGAAATCGTTCTTTTCCTTTAAGAACGATTTCTTCATATGTGTGTAGATGAAATGCACGAAACAAAGCATATGCTATCGTATAGTCACGTTGAATGGGTGAGCTATCGTCAGTCATCATCACCTCATAAAAATAACCACGTTGATAATAAAAATGAGCGACGAAAGAAGCATCATTTAACGATAAGCTATAGCTTAATCCTTTTTCCGTTATTTTTAAGCCGGCTTCGTATTTTTTCTCATAGGTTAACAATTGAGAATGGTTGTAATAAATCTTGATCAATTGTTTTTTCAATTCTTCCGTATCGTACGTCAATTGTTCCAATTCTTCATATACTTTTTCAGCCAGATGGTACTGCTCATTTTCTGCGTATAAATTCGAGATGGCCATCTTTATTCGAATATACATCTTGGGCGATTCGTACCAAATATCTTCCCGATCCGTCAATCGTGATAATAAAGTGGAAGCAGTACGGTAATCAATTTTATCTGTTTTCACCTCTAAAAGTATTGAAAAATACGCTTTTAGCAAAAGGATTTCGTTATGATGCGTTGCATCATTTTGCGATAATTCTTGTTTCATCTCTTGATATTTTTTCTCCCGAAACAGACTCGATAAATGGTTATCAGTCTCTCGAAAGGTGTCACTCTCTAATTGATCCCGGAATAGTAAAGAAAGCGGCACGCGCAATCGCTTGGCAATTTGTTGTAACAAATCGATTGTTGGCGAATTACGTCCATTTTCAATCTTACTGATTTCTGCCTGACTACATATCCCATCACACAATTCTTTTTGTGTCATTTTCTTTTCTTTACGAATCCGTTTGATTTCATTTCCAATCATGTGAGGCAATGATTTCATCATAATTTACCTTTCTCTTCTGACTATTGTTGCATGACTAGTTCCTAGATTGATTTTAATGAAAAATACATCACATCTGATAAGTGATCCTCTAATATGGTCGCAAACGAAGTGTTTTCTGTAGCCAAAAAGATTCCGTAGGCAAGCGTGTATACTTCTTGAATCAACTCTAAGGAGCTGTTTAACTGTTCCAATGCGTATCCCCGCTGATAATAAAAGTGTCCGAGATAACTTAAATCATCCAAATGATTACTTTCATTAATCGCCGTCTCAGTTTCTTTTAAGATCGCAGAAAAATCTTTTTGTTTGATTAAGTTTCGGATGTAATTGTATAAAATCTTCAATTTCATTTTTTTATATTCGACCGTATGATAGTCAATCTTAAACAACATTGAATAAATTGAATCCGCATGGCGGTACTCACCATAGTTCGTATATAAAATCGCAATCGACATCTGAATTCTTAAGTATAGTAGAAACGATTCTTCAATTAATTTTTCTTCTGCAGTTATATTCAAAAGTTGTGAAATACACGTTCGGTAATCAATGATGTTTGTTTTTTCTTCAATGATCAATTTGTGATAGCGCAATAAAATGCTAATTTCTTTGTCCGTTTCTGTTATCAGATATTGATCAATCTGTAGAAATATTTCAGAATAACGGTTTAGGCGCGTAAGTTGAATTATTTCTTGATCAATCATTCGAAAATTTGTTTTTTTGTTTTCATTTATAAAAAAAGACGAGACCGGAGTGTGTAACCGTTCTGCAAGTTGTTGTAATAAATCAACCGTCGGTGAATTACGTCCATTCTCGATTTTACTGATTTCTGCCTGACTACAAATTCCCTGGCACAGTTCGGCTTGTGTCCAATTCCGTTCTTGCCGGATCCGCTTAATTTCGTTACCAATCGAAATATTTAATTGATTCATGGATGTCTCCTTCAAGATCAGTCCCTGTTCTAAACAAAAACAGGTCCTCCGTTCAAGTGATTGACTTGTGACGGAAGACCTGTTTATTTTGATGCTTCCGGCGAGAATCGAACTCGCACTGCAGCATTACCATTGCTGAGGTCTGCCATTAACCTACGGAAGCCTGTTTTTTCTAATATTAGTATAACGTAAGCCTAAATGAATATCAACTTTTTCAAGAAAATACAAAAAAAGCAGTTAAGGGAAATTTACTTCCCCCTAACTGTTTCATGATGCATTAAAGGACTGTTTTAGTTAATGAGTTATCAAAGACAATCAACACAGAATAATGTTCATCCGCTTTCGATGCGACGAATGTCGAGAATTTAAGTGTGATGATTGAATTTGAACCGACACCATTTTCCTCAAAGAAATGATTAAGTCGTTCTTCGAGTTCTTCTGGTGATCGTCCTACTAACACTTTTGAATGTAACATAAAATCCACCCCGTCCTTTTTTTTGTGTACGATATTGAGTTTTCCCATGCGCCCTTTTTTTAAAACCTCTATTTTTCTAACTTGCCGAAATGAGACCTGTTCGGTACTGTGAAGATATAGTTAAGTTTATATCGAAAGGACTGAACAAAATGAATGAGCATATGTTTGATGAAGTTTTAGAGAAAAGACAAACCGGGTCCGCCAAATGGGATGGTTTGAAACAACTGTTCGGATCGGATCAACTAATTCCGATGTGGGTTGCAGATATGGATGTCCGTCCTGCCGACTCGATAACGAAAGCTTTGACAAGACGGGCTGCAAGCGGCAACTTTGGCTATTCTCTGTTCGAAGAAAAAGCAAAACATGCCATTCAACATTGGTTTGACAAACGTTATGACCAATCGGTCGATTCGGCAACGATCCTCTATTCGAGCGGCGTCGTTCCCGCACTCGCACATAGTGTATTAGCATTGACGGAAGAAAATGATGAAATTATCATCCAGACTCCTGTCTATCCCCCTTTCCATCATGTTATAGAAGCGAACGGACGACGTTTAGTCGAAAATCCGCTTGCTTTACAGAATGACCGGTATGAAATCGACTTTACATTGCTCGAACAACAGATGAAGTCAGCACGCATGATCATTTTATGTAATCCGCATAACCCGACCGGTCGCGTGTTCAGCTTCGATGAATTGAAACGATTGGTTGCACTTGCTAAACAATACGGTGTCTACGTCTTGTCGGATGAAATCCATGCCGATTTGCTGTTTTCGAATGTAACGCATCATCCGATTATCGCGTTTGATTACGATCAGGTAATACTGGTCAGTGCTCCATCTAAAACATTCAATATCCCGGGACTTTATGCTTCTTATCTGATTGTACCGAACGCTGACTTGCGTCTTAAAATCGAGCAGGTGCAACAGGCGAACTTCGTGCATCCGAATGCTTTTGCGGCAACAGCTATCATTGCTGCTTATGAGGACCCGGAAAGCGAGCGCTGGTTACAGGAGTTGTTGGTTTACCTTGAAGAGAACCGTAACCATGCCATACAACGAATTCAAACAGAAATGCCTCGTCTCACCGTCGTTACACCGGACGCCACTTTCTTGCTTTGGATTGACTGTGCCGCTCTTCCTTTTAATTCGAAAGAGCGGGCTGACTGGTTAGTCAAGCAGGCTGGTCTTGCCCTGACACACGGAGAACCATTTGGAAAAAATGCTTCGACGTTTGAACGCTTGAATTTCGGATGCCCGCGAAGTCAGTTGGACGAAGCACTTAACCGTCTTCAAACGGCTTACCAAGCGATTGTCTTTACAGATTAAGTTACGTTCCCACCCGCGATTCAAGTGATTTTTATATCACTTGAATCGCTTTGTTCATACAGACAAATTTTTAATTGTACCTTTTTTGACAACACCATTCATTTCGATTACCTTGCCATTTGACAACATTTCCATGACTGAATTTCGAAAATTAGAACTTCTAGAGGGACGAAAACCGTCCCAACCCCTTGCTAGACGAGGGCTGAAGCCACTTTTCATGACATTGTGAAGACTTGCTTTGTCGTTTTAGACCCTGTAAGGTGGGGAACAAATCGATTGTGCTTATTTTGACAGATGAACGAACAGCGCAAAAAAAGATTAATTGGAGGCTTTATTGTTATGACGCAAGAATGGATTTCAATCAGCTTGTATCTGGTCATGATGCTTGCCATCGGTTACATTGCCTACAAGCGAACGACAAACACAGAAGATTATATGTTAGGCGGTCGAGACTTAGGTCCCGGAGTCACGGCACTATCCGCCGGAGCATCCGACATGAGTGGCTGGATGTTGATGGGATTACCCGGAGCCATGTACGCAACTGGTGTATCTGCTTTATGGCTTGCTTTAGGACTGTTAATTGGTTGTTACGTAAATTATTTGATTTTAGCGCCACGTTTTCGTCTTTATACGGAAATGGCAAATGATTCAATTACGATTCCTGACTTCTTAGAAAATCGTTTTAAAGATACGTCACGTGTCTTACGGACTGTTTCTGCAGTTGTCATTATCGTTTTCTTCACCTTCTACACATCAGCTGGTATCGTATCCGGCGGTAAATTGTTCCAGAGCTCATTCGGCTTTGATTATCATTATGGTATGCTCTTGACGATTGCGGTCGTCGTCGCCTATACACTGTTTGGCGGTTTTCTCGCAGTCAGTTGGACCGACTTCGTCCAGGGTTGTATCATGTTCATCGCCCTTGTCCTCGTGCCGGTCGTTGCCTTAACGGACGTCGGTGGCATCGATGGTGCCTACAACTATGCAGAAAACCTGGATCCTACATTGTTTGATCCATTAAAAGGCACAACATTCCTCGGAATCATCGGATTCCTAGCCTGGGGACTTGGTTATTTCGGACAACCGCACATCATTGTTCGTTTTATGGCCATTCGTTCGGTCAAAGATTTGAAAAAAGCACGCCGTATCGGGATTGGTTGGATGTTTATCTCGATTCTCGGTGCCATGATGACAGGACTTGTCGGGATTGCTTATTTTGAAGGGCAAGGCAATGGACTGGGCGATCCGGAGACCGTATTCATCCGTTTCTCTGACGTCTTATTCCATCCTTACATCACAGGATTCCTGATGGCAGCGATTTTAGCCGCTATCATGTCGACGATTTCGTCGCAGTTGCTCGTCACATCAAGTGCTTTAACAGAAGATTTTTATAAAACGTTTTTAAATAAAAAAGCAACAGACAAACAGCTCGTCTTGACAGGAAGAATTGCCGTCCTGGTCATCGCTGTCATCGGTTCCGTTTTAGCCTGGAATCCGTCAGCCACGATCTTATCACTGGTCGGTTATGCCTGGGCTGGTTTTGGTTCCGCCTTTGGTCCAATCATCCTGCTTTCGCTTTACTGGAAACGGATGACGAAACAAGGTGCACTCGCCGGTATGTTATCCGGTGCAATCACCGTCATCATTTGGGTTCAGCTCGGTCTCAGTACGACACTCTATGAGATGGTACCTGGGTTCTTCACTAGCTTATTCTTCACAGTTGTCGTTAGTCTCTTGACGAAACAACCGGTTGAATCGGTTCAAGAGAAATTTGACGATATGGAAGAAGAATTAAAAGAAGCAGTCGAATAATTTCAACCAATAAGTAAAACCCCTCTGAGTCTGACTCAGAGGGGTTTTGTCGTCATAATTCAAGGACACCATAATGCAGTTTGGATGATTTTCGTTTCGTCCGCACGAATCCGTATCGTTCAAATAACTCACTCTCAAAATGAGCTTTTAAGACGATTCTTTGTCGGGCGACTCGTTTGGCTTCGGCTACTACTTGTTCGGTCAACGGTTCATAGTTTGCCAGTTGTCGCAGTCCGTCAAGATGCGTTGATTCTGAAACGGTTTTTTCAAACATCGGATCAAAATAAATGACATCTATTGATTTGCTGGCACATTGCTTCAGGTACGTGAAGTGTTCCGCCAACTGAACTTCAATCTGTCGCATCGCATCAATGATTGGTTGGTATCCTTCGATCCATTGTTGTAATCCTTCCCGTACGATCAAGGCTGGCACCGGATTACTTTCTAAACCAATAACTTGACCAGACTGTCCGACTGCGTGACTCATGACGATTGCATCCGCTCCTAAGCCTAACGTACAATCAAGAACTGTCATCCCCTTTTGCAATCGGGCGATTGTAATCAATGGATCATGACCATTCCGGTCAAATTGTTTGATTCGAAAAACCGCACTGGACGGATGAAAGAAAAAAGAGCTGTCCGCATCTTGCGGATAATATTCCAATCGGTTTTTATCCACGACAAGAATGGGACGCTGATACTGCTCGTGAAGTGCCTGCAGTCCTATTTTTTTTCGCTCGATGACATCGAAGTCAATGGTTTGCTCCATTTCATAAAGTCGCTGTAATCTGGTCCTGACTTCATCTGTGGGCCTTAAGCACGTCGTCAATACGACTTTTTGTTTGTCCAATCCGTTTCACTCCCAGAAAAAAATAAGCTAGCCTGCGCCAGCTTATTTCTTTTTCTTCAATAACCCTTCGATATCTTCGATGAGGGCTTTTTTAGAAATTAAATCTTCTTGTTTTTCCTGCTCGACTTTGGCATCAACAGTCGTCCGTTGTAACAAGGCCTGCAACGTCTCATCGATACTTGATTTCAAGTGATCGCGATCTTCTTTATTTAATGCAAGATCATGACGGACTTCGTCCCCTTGTTCGTCAAGTTGGCGTAACCGCTCCGTCAATTGTTTCGCTTCCCGATTCAAATCAGAATATAAGCGTTCGATTTGTTCTAAGCGTAATTTGATTCCATCCCGTTCTGTGAACACATTTTCCAACCCCTTCCAGCATCCAGATGTCTACATCATTACTTTACCATATTCATCACGAATTGAAACAATCACAATCCGTTTACAACTTACTTTTTCGCTTTCCTACCGTTCCTTACTTCTCCAGCTATCTTTTGCAATTTGTTTCCTGAAGTCGCTATAATAAATGAGCAGAGTGAATTGCGATCAGAGGAGGACACCGTCATGGATTTAAAACGTCGAACACTACGTCATGTAGATCAGACTGAATTCGAACATTTTTTAAAGTACGGCGAACAGGCTTACGGATTATCTCGTCAGGAAATTCAAGGATACGACCATGAGCTCGGGGCCGAGCGCGCTTTTGATTCTGTTGAACACAGTTATTCCGAAGATTTCTACTTTGATCTTCTTGTCGACGAACAACTGATTGGTCGTGTACTCTTATTAAAAATGGGACATTATTTCCAACTTGATTTGATGATATTCGACCCATACAGCGGTCGCGGTTTTGGAACAAAGGCAGTACAACAGGCACTTGAGCAATCAAACGTATTGTCTCTTTACGAAGTACGTGCCCGTGTCTTACCGACGTCTCCCCATCAAGAGATCGCTTCTCAGATTTTGAAGACAAACGGATTCGTCAAACAAGACGATTATTTTAGTAAGGGTCGTCGTAAACGATATTCCTTACAACGCCCTTGAGGCTCGACCGACGCAATCAGGCGTCGGTTTTTTTGACATCGATTCAAAAAAAGCGTAAAATTTTGGATTGTATGATTCAGAAAGGAGTTCTCACATGAACGAATGGTTATGGTTTCCTTCCATCTTACTTACGATGGGATTGTTATTACTCAGTTATCGTCTGTTTGGTAAAACCGGTTTGATGATGTGGATTGCCATCGCAACGATTATTGCCAATATCCAAGTCACACAACAAGTTGAACTTTATTCTTATATTTTCACACTAGGGAACGTCGTATACGGAAGTTGTTATTTGGCTACCGACATCTTAAATGAAAAGTACGGAAAAAAAGTAGCGCGGCAAGGCGTCTACATGGGATTTTTCTCATTGATCACGACAACGTTATTGATGCAATACAGCTTATTGTACACACCACTTAATGACACCCTGGCGAAAGACATGTCGAGTTCTTTGAACCTGTTATTTGGTTTACTTCCTTGGATTGCGCTTGGTAGTTTGTCTGCCTACCTGGTATCACAATTGTTTGATGTCTTTATCTATTCAAAGATCCGTCAAAAGACGGGGGAAAAGAAACTTTGGTTACGGACAACCGGATCGACTGTCCTCAGCCAATTGATTGATACGTTGACGTTTTGTGCGATTGCCTTTCACAACTTACCATTTGATATTTGGTGGCAGATTTTCATTACCACTTATCTCGCTAAATTCGTCATTGCCTGGGTCGCCACTCCTTTCATGTATCTTGCTAAAAGGATTCACCCAACCACTCCATCTAAAGATTTAGCAGCTTGATACAATCACCTTCCTGATTTTCAACATTTCGCTAGAAGATTGTCCTCTTTTAACGGATAATGGAAATCAGGAGGTGTTCATCTTGAAGATCAAACGCAACGAATCTTTCCGGTTTCATTTTGATGAACCGGTTGCTGGTGAATTTTATCTTGTCAAAGGTGGACAACGGACGCCGATTGGATCGATGAATATTCATAATATCTCACCTAGTGGCATGGCGATTGCAACACCGCTGAAGCTGCCGATTGACCGTTCGATGTCGATTGTCGTCGAATTTTCTCTTATACGTGGTCTCGAACCATTGAAGCTGAACGGACGGATTTTGCATGAAAAATGGCTCGATTCCCAGCGTTTGTATGGCATACGACTCGAAACAACTAAAGATGAGCAACAGCAGATTATCGATACGATTAAACAAGTCGTCAAAGCGACCTCTTGAATGTCGTGTATTTTACTTAGAGTAGAAGTTCGTGACTTTTCTTTAATTGAAAGAACGGACTTCAACAACCAAAAACAAGGATGGCGGATTTCATGTCCGCCATCCTTGTTTTTTTCCTTGTTTACATGCTGTTCTTTTTTACCGGAATATTCGGTAGACGATTGCTTCATATGGCCGAAGGACCAACTCTTCTTTCGAGACCAACGGAGAGTCGTTGTAATTTCCGATGACTGAATCAGAGGTATCGTGTGAAAGTGGAACGGTTACTTTGTCTTTACTGAATGAGCAGTAAACGTACCATGTTTCATTTTCATATGTTCTTGTATAGGCATAGATATCGGTCTCATCTTCTAAAATCAACGCATATTCGCCGTATACGATTAAATCGTGCTGATGACGTAACGCAATCAGCTGTTTATAGTAATAGAAGATTGAATCAGAATCTGCTAAGGCCTGTTCGACGTTAATGGATGGATAATTCGGATTGACCTTCAACCAGGGTGTTCCTGTCGTAAAACCGCCGTGCTCGGTCGCATCCCATTGAATCGGTGTCCGGGCATTATCCCGCCCCTTGATGTGGATAGCACGCAATAACTCTGCCGGTGAAGCCCCCTGCTCGGTCCGCTCTTTCCACATATTGCGGATTTCGATATCCTCATATTCCTCAATCGATTCAAAGGCAACGTTCGTCATGCCGATTTCTTCCCCTTGGTAAATGTAAGGTGTTCCTTTTAACATGTGAAGCAATGTCGCTAACATTTTAGCGGATTCAACACGATACGTCGTATCGTCTCCGAATCGACTGACGACCCGCGGCTGATCATGGTTATTCCAGTACAACGAGTTCCAGCCTTTCTCATGTAAGGCAACTTGCCACTTCGTAAAGTTTTCTTTTAGCTTTTGAAGATTGAACGGTTGGACATCCCATTTGCCTCCTGGACCGGAATCCAAGTCCATATGTTCAAATGTAAAGACCATGTTGACTTCTTTCCGTTCCGGATCCGTATACAGGATCGCATCTTCGGTCGTCGCTCCTGGCATTTCCCCGACCGTCAATACATCATACTGACCAAACGATGCATCATTCATCTCTGTTAAAAATTCATGAATTCTTGGTCCATTAATATAATGTTGTCCGCCGTCTCCATATAGAGCACCGGGAGGAACCGTCGCATCCGGAAGACCGGATGTCTTCGAGATTAAATTGATGACGTCCATCCGGAAGCCGTCAATCCCGCGATCCAACCAGCGGGTGATCATCTGATACACTTCTTGACGGAGTTTTTCATTTTCCCAGTTGAGGTCGGGCTGTTTTTTAGAAAACAGATGCAAAAAATATTCGTTTGTCGTTTCATCTAATTCCCAAGCCGGTCCGGAAAAAATCGATCCCCAGTTGTTCGGCAACGTACCGTCTTCGTTGGCACTTCTCCAAATGTAATAATCGCGATACGGGTTGTCCTTGCTTTTCCGTGACTCGGCAAACCAGGCATGTTCGTCCGAGGAATGGTTGACTACGAGATCCATTACGATTTTGATGCCCCGCTCATGCGCCTGATCGAGTAGACGATCAAAGTCCGCCATCGTTCCAAACTCGGCCATGATGGCTTCATAATCCCGAATATCATATCCATTGTCATCGTTTGGTGAGTCGTAGACAGGGCTCAGCCAAATGACATCAATTCCAAGTTCTTTTAAGTAATCCAATTTTTCAATGATACCGACAAGATCTCCAATTCCGTCTCCATTGGAATCCTTAAAACTACGCGGATAAATTTGATAGACTACACTGTCATGCCACCATTTTCGTTCCATATGATTGATCGACTCCTCTTGTGAACAATTTATGCAAGCGATTGCACTTTTCAATAAAGCGCTTCCATTTATTTCATCGTTAGCGTATCACGAATATTGTAACCAGTACAAGAGGATTCCCTTATCCGGATTCCGGTATACTGGAACTAGCGTTTTACGTTTGAATTTTTCCGATAGAGGAAAATGATTTAAGAGAGGAGGCGTACCAACATGTACCGTCGTTATTTATTGTTTCTAGTCTGGGCTGTTGCCATTGTCTTCATTCTACTATTTGGGAATAACAGAGTTTTTCCTTCCGGTTTTCTTTTGTCCTTTTTACGGTTTGATCAAAGCCAGTTCGATACGTCTGCACTCAGTTTATTTACATTACTTGGCATCTATCCAGCCGCCTTTTTCATGCTCTTTTTAGATGAAAAACGGTTCTTAAAACCTTCACCGATGTTAGCAAGTTTTGGCGCATTTGCGTTAGGATCATTTATCCTCATGCCGTATCTAGCTCTCGCCATCCCGCGTCAAACGTTTTTGCCGTTTCGACGTCAGAAGTTCATCCCTTACGTTGTCGCACTGCTAGCTGTTCTGTCAGCCGTCATCATCTGGTTAGCTTTAGCACGTTCAGACTGGTCTATTTTCCAAGTCTATTTCATGACAAATCAATTCGTTCGGACGATGACTGTCGATTTGGTGATGTTTTATATTTTACAGCTGTTCATGTTACACAGAATACGGGCGCGACAAGACGGACGCCTTGGCTGGCGGGATATCGTACCGTTGTTTGGCCTGTTCAGTCACTTGTTCCGGCTTCACCTTCCAACTTCTTCCAACAGTTGATTCAATCCAGGATGTTCGGCTACAATAGGAAGATAGCTTTAATAGGGGGACATTATTCATGAAACAGTATCATCAACTTTGTCAGGAAATCTTAACGAACGGCATCAAAAAAGAAGATCGGACGGGAACCGGGACCATCAGTATTTTTGGTCATCAAATGCGGTTCCCTTTACAGGATGGTTTTCCGATGATAACGACGAAAAAGTTACATATGAAGTCCATCATTCATGAATTGATTTGGTTTATCTCCGGTGAAACCAACATCTCCTACCTGCAAGAACATGGAGTCCGCATCTGGAATGAGTGGGCGGACGAAGATGGCAATCTCGGACCGGTCTATGGTGCCCAGTGGCGTTCTTTCCCTAAACCGGACGGCACGACAGTCGATCAATTAGCAGATGTCATTGAACAGATCAAAGTGAATCCGGACTCGCGTCGTTTAATTGTCAGCGCTTGGAATCCTGGTCAATTGGAAGAAATGGCTTTACCGCCTTGCCATTTGCTGTTCCAATTTTATGTGGCGGACGGAAAACTATCTTGTCAGCTTTATCAGCGGTCAGCAGATGTCTTCTTGGGTGTACCGTTCAATATTGCTTCTTATGCCTTATTGACCCATATGATTGCCCATGTGTGTAAACTTGAGGTCGGCGATTTTGTTCATACTTTAGGTGATGCCCATATTTATTCGAATCACTTGGATCAAGTCAATCTCCAATTGAGCCGGAATCCAAAACCTTTGCCGACGATTCGTTTTGCCCGGGAAGTGGAACGTATTGAAGATTTTACGTTTGACGATATCATCATTGAAGGATATGATCCCGATCCGCATATTAAAGGAGTCGTCGCCGTATGATTTCGCATATCGTTGCCTATACAAAAAACCGGGTCATTGGTCGGGATAACGAGATGCCCTGGCATCTCCCTGCTGATTTGGCCCATTTCAAGAAAACGACTTACGGCAAACCGGTCATCATGGGCCGAAAAACATTTCTGTCAATCGGACGTCCATTACCGGGTCGCGAAAATATTGTCATTACGCGTGATCCAAATTTCCATTCAGAAGGAATCACCATCTGGCATGATTTAGACGGACTGGCTGCTTTCGCGGAGTCGGAAGAGGAAGTCTTTTTGATTGGTGGTGGTGAACTGTTCCAACAAACACTGCCACTTACCAAGCGGATTTATGCGACGGAAATCGATGCCATCATTGAAGGGGATGTTTATTATCCCGAGATCCCGGTTGACTTCGTTTGTTTGTCCGAGATGTTTCATCCGGTTGATCCACAACATTCAGAAGCTTTTACGATCAAACAGTTTGATCGTCCTCTCCGTTAACATTCTTTTGTTTTCAAAAGACACCTCGACTTCTATAAAGTCGAGGTGTCTTTTTAGTATACTGCCGTTACGGAAGACGAATCACCCATTGTCGAATTTGCTCTTCTAATTGATGTGGATCGAGAGGAGACAAACAATAATCCGTAACGCCTCGTTCAAGCGCTTGACCAAGCAATTGATTTTCTTCGCCGGCAATCGCAATCACGTCAATGATTTGGTCACGTGTCTGCTTCCATTCATCGACAAGCTTAAAATTTGATGCTGCCAGTTCTTCAAGCGGCATGACATACAATTGAATCGCGCCAACTGTTTTTTGATTGTCCGCCACGAGATCAAAATCATATTTCGGATGGCTCGGGATTTCCATCAGCGAAAGAGATGGAAGAATCGACTTTTCGATTTTAATGACGGCTTTCACTTTCTCTTTGGCAGTTGCCATTGCATAGACGATAACCTGATTTCTCCCATTTCGCTTGGCTTGATACAGCGCTTCGTCCGCTTCCGATGTCATTTCCTCCAAATCCAGCATTACATCATCAATGACTGTTAATCCGATGGAAACCGTCACTTTCAATCCATTTGGAAATGTATGACGTTCAATCCGTGCCCGAACTTTCTCCATCATTTCTGTAGCATGATTCGAATCATCCGCACTAAACAACACCATGAATTCTTCTCCACCAAAACGAATCAATTCGTCGTCTTGTCGAAGAGCTTGTTTCGTCAAGGCAGCCAGTTCGGTCAACACAAGATCCCCCGTTGGATGACCATGTGAATCATTGATCCGTTTAAAGTGATCTAAATCAAAGATGGCAAGGGCAAACAATTGACCATCACGTTCTAACCGGGATGTCCGTCTCCGGTAAGCATTTTGGAGGTATTTCCGGTTAAAGGCTCCTGTCAATTCATCGACTAACATCGACGAAGAAACTGTCCGGAGTTTTCGGAGCAAACGCTTCAGACGAATTTTACGTTCATCGATTCCGACGGTTTCATCCCAATAGTCGTCTGTCCCGAGCGCATAACAAGCTTGACGGACACCCGGGTCATTTGGACCAATCAAAATCAGGGGAATAAACGATGCTTCTAATTTTTTAAACAACTTCACAATCAATGCGTCATTCGTCATTCGGATGATTTCGTAGTCGATCAACATCGCATCGACATGCAAATCGTATCCGACTTCCAATGTATCTTCGATGGATCCAAAGAAACGGGTCATGTATCGTTCTTGTTCCAGTGCTTTTTTCCACTGAATATTATCTAAAAACCGTTTTGTGACCGAAAGAATCATTTCTTTCCGGACGACTTTTTTCCGTCCCCGTTCTGATAGATGATCGATGACCGGTGCGAGTAGTGTCACGATCTGTTCATGCGGCACTTCTTCTACCACACTGTCCAACTCACTCACCCAGCGAGCAGTCTGCCGTTCGAAAAATTCTGCTTGATCGTGTTCGCTAAACCGGTTAAGCCACTGTGCGAAAACAAGCAACTCCGATTTTGGAACAGAATCCATCCGGAGTAAGCGTTCGACCATGAGAATCGTTTGATCGATTTGTTTTTCAATTTGTTTTTTTGTTGTTTCCACAAGTCTTCCCTCTCTTTCTATACAGCCGAAATCATCCGTTCGACTGAAAAGAAAACGAGGGAGGACCCTCGTTTTCGATTATGCCTTTAGGTTAGGATGGACCATCTCTGCTGGAACGATCCACTGGTCATACTGTTCTTCTGTCAACAAACCGGTTGCAAGCGCAGCCTCTTTTAAAGTTGTACCCTCTTTATGAGCAGCTTTAGCAATCCGAGCTGCATTTTCATAGCCGATATGCGGATTCAGTGCCGTGACAAGCATCAGCGACCGTTCGACGTTCTCGGCAATGACCGTCCGTTCCGGCTCGATTCCGATCGCACAATGGTCATTAAAGGACTGAAGAGCGTCCGTTAATAAACGAACCGATTGGATGTAGTTATACATGATGACCGGTTTAAAGACATTTAATTCAAAGTTCCCTTGGCTTGCTGCAAAACCGATTGTCGCATCATTCCCGAGAACTTGAGCGGCAACCATTGTCAGCGCTTCACTTTGTGTCGGGTTGACCTTTCCAGGCATGATTGAACTTCCCGGTTCATTTTCCGGTATCGTGATTTCACCAATTCCCGCACGGGGACCCGATGCCAACCAGCGGACATCATTGGCGATTTTCATCGCATCCATCGCCAGGGCCTTGATGGCGCCATGGGAAAAGACAAGTTGATCATGACTTGTTAAGGCATGGAACTTATTTTCTGCGCTGACGAATGATTTCCCGGTTTCTTGACTCATTTTTTCAGCCGCCCGGTCTCCGAATTCTGGATGGGCATTGATTCCGGTTCCAACTGCAGTCCCGCCAATGGCTAGCTCCGTCAATGGCTCTAACGTCAACTCAATCATCTTTTTCGAAAGCTGTAACATACGGACCCAACCACTGACTTCTTGTCCCAGTGTGATTGGTGTTGCGTCCTGTAAATGTGTCCGTCCAATTTTGACGATGTCTGAGAAAGCTTTTGCTTTCTCATCGAGCGTCGCATGGATGGCATCAATCGCTGGTAACAGTTGATCGATGACAATCGTTTTCGCTGCGATATGCATCGCGGTCGGATATGTATCGTTCGAACTCTGTGATTTGTTGACATCGTCATTCGGATGAATGACTTGCTTGCTTCCCCGTTCGGCAAGTTTTCGTGTCGCGACCCGTGCGACGACTTCATTGACGTTCATGTTCGACTGTGTACCTGATCCGGTTTGCCAAACGACCAGTGGAAATTCTGCGTCGAATTGTCCGGCGATGATTTCGTCACATACTTCAGCAATCACTTCGGCTTTCTCTTGATCCAGGACACCTAAATCACGATTGGCTAAAGCCGCCCCTTTTTTGAGAACCGCAAATGCCCGAATGATTTCAATCGGCATTTTTTCTGTTCCAATCTTAAAGTTTTCCAGGCTCCGTTGTGTTTGTGCTCCCCATTCTTGTGCTTCCGGGACACGAATTTCCCCCATCGTGTCGTGTTCTAAACGGTATTCCATGCTAATTTCCCCCTTTATCTGCTGATACATTAATAGTTTAACGGAAACCGTGACGAATGGGAATGATAGAGGCCAGTTTGGGGAATAGTTTGTTATCGAAAAGGAGTGAATGCTTGATGTGGTTGATTAATTTAATGATTGTCCTGCTGTTGATTTTAGCAAACGGTGTGTTCGCGATGACAGAGCTCGCCCTGTTATCTTCGAAGAAATCAAAACTACAGCAATATGCCGATGAAGGAAAAAAATCGGCTCAAGTCGCACTCGACTTTTTAGAACGTCCAACAGATTTACTATCGACGGTTCAAGTCGGTATAACCTTGATCGGCATCATCAACGGAGCATTTGGCGGTGCTGCATTATCCGCCCCTTTGATTAGCTGGCTGTCGGGCTTTTCATGGCTGGCTCCTTATGCCAGTACGGTCGGCTATATCGTGGTCGTCACCATCATCACCTATTTATCGCTGGTTGTCGGTGAACTGGTCCCGAAACGGATCGCCCTTGTCAGTCCGGAGCGTGTCACGATGGTCTTGGCACAACCGATGCGCTTATTCTCGAGTATTTTAAGACCGTTTATCTTCATCTTAAGTAAATCAACAAGTGTTATTTTTCGGATGATCGGACTTGATCGTCTTCAAACGGAAGACGAGACGGAAGATGAGGTCAAACAATTACTGATTCGCGGGACGAAAGAAGGAACGTTCGCCATGTCAGAAGCAGAACAGGTCTCTCGGGTATTTGCCTTTCATGATCAGTTAGCGTATGAATTAATGGAACCGCGTACGGTAACGGAATGGATTGACTTAACGGACTCACCGGAACAAATCTTAGCAGATTTACGGACTGCAAAACACCGGAATCTTCCTGTCGGTCACGGTGATTTGGATCACTTTGTCGGATACATCGATGCGAAGGAAATCCTGGCTGCCGAGCAACCGATTGCTGTGATCGAGTCGATGATTCATACACCGCTCATTGTCCCGAAACAATTGCAAGCGACCGTCCTGCTCGAACGAATGCGAAAAGAAACGGTTTCGATTGCCTTTGTGCTCGACGAGTATGGCGGTTTTTTGGGGATGATTACGCTGTTTGATATTCTCGAAGCATTTGTCGGTGAAATTACAACTGTTGAAGAGGAGCCGGAACTGGTGCAACGTACGGATGGATCTTACCTGGCGGATGGATTGTTGCATATTGATGACCTAAAGCGTGTTCTTGGTATCAAAACAGATTTACCGGGCGAAGCAAAAAATACGTATCATACGGTGGCTGGACTAGTCTTATATCTGCTCGGCGAATTTCCGGTCCGGGGAAGTCATGTCACGAGCGACGGCTACCGTTTTGAAGTCGTCGACTTGGACGGTCGACGGATTGATCAAATCTTAATCGAACGACTGGAGGAACCTGTCGACGATATATCCCTACCAAAAAGCTGACCGGGTCATAGATCCGGTCAGCTTTTTGGTTGATGTTAATATTCATTTAACGCGTCTTTTGCCACACGATCGGCTTTGTTTTCTGATCGTGGAATCCACTTGACGAAAGCAAGCGGTAAACGGGAAAATCGCTCAAATGCCGGATCAAAATAGATTTGAATCCGTTTGTTTTTAGCAAATTCGCGTTCGACCGCCAACGAAACCGCTTCTGAATCCGTTCGGAAAGAAAATACACTTTCCCCTTGTACCAATAATTCTTCTGCTAATTCGACGGCTTTTAAAAACGCCTGAAATTCAGCTTCATGATTATTCTCAGCCGTAATTCTAAACGTCCGTTCGATGACCTGACCTTCTGAATTTTTGCAAAAAATCCCGACTGCCGCATCATCATTCGAGGGACGGACTGCTCCGTCAAAATATAACTCAACCATGTTCTCTCGCCGCCTTTATACCTTTTCGAATCGCTTGTTCATCTAAATTTTTTCCGATGAAGACCAGCGTTGTTTGTTTCAACCCTTCAAATTCACCACGTGTTGCCGTTCCGTAAATCATGCCTGTTCCTTGTAAAATGATTTTCCGATTCGTATCCGAGAAATGAATGATTCCTTTATAACGATATAAATCTTCCGCATACGCTTCGAGAATTTCCCGAAGAACGGCACCAAAGCGTTGCCGGTGCAACGGGACTTGTTCTGTAATCGTCAACGCGGTGAAGGACTCCGCTGCTTTCTGCATACCGTCTGTTTGTTGTGCCAGCCGCTCTTCTTCCTGCTTCGGGAAATGAAACGTTTCGAATAACTGTTGAATCAGCGTGTCCGATTCGATCGTCGGTAGAATCAATGCCGTTGGATTTAGTTCCGATAACCGTTTGGCTGCCACCGTGACCTCGTCCGCCGAAATCAAATCGGTTTTATTTAACAACAAAGTGTCTGCAAAGCCGATTTGACGGACATTTTCTTCAAACGTCAATTGCCGTTCCAGTTGATAGGCATCGACGACTGTAATGACACTCGAGATGTGATACTGTTGCTCGACTGCCGGTTCAAAGTAAAACGTCTGTAAGATAGGACCCGGATCGGCAATCCCTGTCGTTTCGACAATCAAACGGTCAAAGACCATCTCACCGTCCCGTCTTTTTTTAGCAATACGGAGCAACGCATCCCGCAAATCACCACGAATGGAACAGCAGATACAGCCGTTTGTGAGTTCAATGACTTCCTCGTCACTGCGTTCGATTAGCGCCTCATCGATGTTTACGGCACCTACTTCGTTGACAAGTAAAGCCACTTTTTCAATCGGACTCGCAACAATCCGGTTCAATAATGTTGTTTTCCCTGCCCCTAAAAAGCCGGTGACGAGGGTTGTTTGAATTCGTGCTGACATGTGTTCACTCCTTAAGTTAACTGCGACTGCCGCCATTTTTCTTTTCGTGCATCCAGTAAGTCGATGGCATGTAAATACCAGGCGTCTGTCGTCTGCGGGGTGACGCTTGATCCCCACTCTTTTTTGCCATGATGCGATAAAATCATATGCATCAACCGGTGGTACTGATCAACCGGAAGTCGGACAGCTTCTGTTTGTAGCGCTTGTTCCAGAACAAAACATCCATATGGCATATGTCCCATTAACACACCGTTCGGATCTAAAGCAATACCGGACAGTTTTTCATCGACCGGTTCCGCTTGGACCAAACGGGAAAAACGGTCATCGCTCGCTCCGAGATGGGTATATTCAAAGATTTTTCCAATATCATGCAACAAAATCCCCAACAGTAATTCATCCTGGTGTGGACGTTCGTTCAACAAGGCAATCGAACGTGCAGCCTGATACAAGGCATCAAAACTGTCATCCCAGGCAAACTGACGCATATCCCGTTCACCCGCCTGGAACAAGTCGTTTTTATGATCCGCTTCGGCTTCTTGAATACATTGTAAGAGCGTCAAGTCCGGCCGTTCCGATTGACAGATTCCAAAACCAATCGTCATCATACAAGCCGTATGTTTCAACAATCCGCCAATATAGGCATGGTGATGATACAATGCCGCCGGGCGGGTCGAAAAATCTTCCCAATATGTCGATAAAACACGGTGTGCCACTTGTCGAAGCGGCGCCTGCATCTCGTCGATCAGACCAATTAATTGATTACGATAGTCACGTGCAGATTCACCGGCAGGCATTTGCGGTAAAAATGCCGTACCGGATTGATCGTGAACGGCTTTCACCCGCTGGACGGTTAATGACTTGTTACCGGAATCAGCGGGATATTCTTCGACTTTGGCAGAGACATGCACGATACCGGTCTCAAGATAAGGACGCATCGCCTCTTCAGCTGTCACTTGGTTCAACCATTGTTTTCCTTTACATGCACCACTTGGAGAGTTGAAGGTAAATTGTAACCATTCACGACCTGTCTGGCTCGTTTTAATTTCAGCCGATGCGACAAGTAGGGTTTCTTCTACCTGTTCTCCCGGAACATGATTGGAAATCAGAAAGCCTGATGTCGTCTCCGTTCCTTCGAGTGGATAGTCTTGTCCGCTATAAACCGGCATCTCATGCTCTGGAATGGCTTTAAATAATCGAATCATCGTCAACACTCCTCTCATTTACTCTGCCTTTCATGATAACAAATCTTTTCTGTTCCTGCATATGTTAAAACATTCATTGTAAGCGCTTCATTTATGATTTAAAATGACAAGTGAAGACAAATTATCCATGATAAGGAGGAATGCCGGATGATTTTTTCATTATCGACTTGTTATGACATGGTTCAAGATTCAGCATCGGAGCCGAATCCATCTACCGTAACACGTGAACAACTTCGCCAAGCCGTCTCTGTTTATGATCCGCTTGTTCTGAAGGAACCTTGTTTGTTACACCAACTCATATATCGAGAAATGGTCTTAGCATGTCAACAGGTTGAAGCACTTGGTTTATCGCTTGATGCTACTCCTGTTAAGCTATTGATTATATCCTCATTTAATCCGGGAGCGGGTTTCGGTGCGGATGAAATCAATCAGATGTCCTATACAACATTAAAACGGCAACTCGCAACGAACGATGTCGTTTTCTCGCGGTTCATCCAACAACTGTTTCTTCATCAAACACAACCGGACATTCTCTGCCAACGTTTGCTGACGGTGTTAGCCGGCGCGACAGCGAAAAAGGCGCTCATTCGAGCCGAGCGGCTTCAAACTTCTTGGTCTATTCTGCAGTAATCATACAAAAAGTCCTGACTCAAATGAGTCAGGACTTTTTTCAACGACCTGGCATTCCAGCTCCTTGATAGACAATTCTAATGAAAATGCGGCATTCCGCTTCGTCATATTCTATATACATCATTGCAGAATATTGGAAATATGTCAATTTATTTTTCAAAAAAAAGTGGGACAACTTCGTCTGAAGTTATCCCGAATGGAAGAGTGAATAATTACCATGGCAATGCTTAATTTCATAATACAATGTGATGGAAGCGTTTACAAGTCTTTATCGAAAATTCTTTCAAGAAAATATTCTTCTGTTAAGGGACGATGAAGCACTTCAATCCCGCTTTGACGCATGAGTGTTAATCCATCCCCATATTCATATCCTGTCGAATAAACAACACGGTCGATTTTTGAAGCAATCAAAGCTAAACTGCAGGCATGGCATGGACTGTGGGTTACGTATGCTGTCGCATGACGGGCACTGGTCGAATCTGCCGCCAGTTTTCCGAGTGCATTGATTTCAGCGTGAATCTCATTCATCTTCGACCACTCATGGTGTTCTTCCTGATTGTCACAGCGGTGAAACATTTGACCGTTATGTACGATAGACAAGTCAGGATGCTTTTGACTTTGTCCTTCTGCTGCGGATTTATAAAGAATGTTATCTTGTTTTAAATACATTTCATTGCAGTTCATGTGTCCACTCGGTGTTCCGTTGATTCCGATTGAAATGGGTTTTTCATCCTTGACGATGACACAGGCAACGGATTTTGAAGCACATTTCGAATGCCGATCCGCCATCATCCGCGCAAACAAAAGCCAGGTCGTATCCCATTGATGTTGTTTTTTCATCATACGTCTCTCCTTTTTAAATAAACCACTAAGGAACACATAAATGTGTTCCTTAGTAAGGACGGTTTGGTAATTCACGATTTTTTGAAGCCACTTCCATGACTTTTTGTTTTAATTCATTTTCCATTCGTTCCAGCTCATGTTCCGCATCACGACGTTTTTGTTTACCGTCCTGTTGAATCCGTAACGTTTCGTCCAACGTTTCAATCAGATTTTGATGCGCCACTTTCAAGGATTCGACCGATACGATTCCTTTTTCATTTTCTTCTGCAATCTCGATGGAAGAATCTTTTAGAAGCCGCGAATTTTGTTCCAGTAATTGATTGGTCGTATTCGTGACGTCTTTCTGCATCTGCAAGGCAGTTTTTTGCCGTGATAGACTCAGCGAAAGCACCACTTGGTTTTTCCAGAGTGGAATCGTATTAACGACCGCCGATTCAATCTTTTCTGCTAAGATTTGATTGTTTTGCTGAATTACACGAATTTGCGGAGCCATTTGTAAACTGATTGTCCGCGATAGTTTTAAATCGTGAATTTTCTTTTCGAATCGATCGGCAAGCTGAATCATATCATTCAACTCCTGTAACCGGGTCTGATCCTGTGACCGTTCGACTTCCATCCGTAACGGTTCGATTTCATGTTCTCTGACGTGTGCGATTTTTGTTTCCCCTGCTGCAATGTAGAGATTCAATTCTTCGAAGTATCGTTTGTTTTTTTGATACATTTGATCAAGCAACGTAATATCTTTCATCAGACCAAATTTGGACCGATCCAGATTATGGACGACTTCTTCCAGATAAGCACTCATTTTTTCATACTGTAAAAAGTACGTTTCTGCTTTTTTCTTCGCCCGACCGATGACCGGAACATTTGACCAGAAACTTTTCTTTTCCTGTAACGTGTCAGGATCCATCTGACGCACCCGCTGCATTAAATCCGACAACAGCTTCCCGGCATCACCGCCGTCTTTCATTTTCACTTCACTCAACACTTGATCTGAAAACTGTGACAATTCGCGTTGAACCGGTGCTCCGTACTGCATGACGGCATCTGATTTTTTTAAATCGATGACTTGAAGTAACCGTTCAATTTTTTGGCGTTGTTCGACCGGAACGTCGCTTGGAATCATGTCTTCAACCGGACGGACCGGTACAGAGGGTTGGGATGAAGTTTCCGCAAGATTTAAATCAACGGACGGATCTGAAATCGTCGGTTGTGTCGTTGATTCTTCCTCCGGCCATTGTTGCCAGCTATTGTTATCAGAATGGGTCATGTTTATAACTCTCCTCCTGTTTTCGTTGTTCTGACTCTTGTGCCAAAACCTTTTCAATCGTCAACAATTCACGTTCTAAATCTACCGTATCGCCTTCCAACAACAGTGTTTGCTGTTGTTTTAGTTTTTCAGCGATGAGTTTTAGGTTGGATTGTAATTGTTCTCGTGTCTCCATTTGAACTTGCGCCCCTCGTCGTTCGAGGTCCGCAAATTTTTCTGAAATCGAGAGCAGGGAATCTAAATAGAATGTAAAGAAATCACGGACTTTTTTGACTTCACGCGGCGCTGTAAATAGTTCTTCAAACAAGACATGGGCTTCACGGGAAACGATCCGCATCTCGGACCGGATTTCACTATCACGAATCGTCGGAATGATTTGATCAAAGGATTGAAGTTTGACGAATCCTTCTTCGACTGTTCGTTGTAAGACCTGAAGCTCTAAGTCATCCGTTTCATCAAATCTGCGTGTTGCTTGTTCTGGTTTTAAGATGACACTTCCAACAAACTCGTCTTCGTCATCCAGTAACAGTTTCTTTTTAACGTTTTTTCGTTTTAACTCCGTTGATTTCCGTTCAGTCCGATACCGCTTTCCCGGTTTAGCGCGATAACCGCTCCAGATGAACCAGAGACCTAATGCAATGAAGATACCGGAAAAATTCAAGGCATCCGCCACTTGAAGAAATACGAACATCAGACCGATTGATCCAAGGACCCACCATGTAGAAGGCTTCATTTCATCACCACCCCTTTTGATTGTTTCTTCTATCTGTCTTCAAGTTAGTTATTTATTACTTATATCTTACCATTACGAATCATATAACAAAAAGTTTCCCGTTTTAGCGAAATGTTAGTCCTCTGTATTTCTTATTTCACCATAATCTTTGACGTGTTGCATCCGCCTCAAGTTTGATTTCTGCGACCTTACCCAAAACAAAAAAAGCCCATCCGCAAAAAAATGCAGACGGACTTTTTCAAAAGACAAGTAGTTACTATATGTTCCTTAAGAACCGAACAACGGCCAAATCAAGATAATCAAAATCGCAACCGGACTCAGATAACAAATACTAAAACGCCAGAATGGCAGTAAGCGTTTCATCATCGGGCTTGTCACAAGTTCTTGTTCAACCAGGGTCCGGTCCAATTTAAATCCGGCAAAAAATGAAATCAACAAGGCACCAATCGGCATAAGGATATTGGAAACGGTAAAGTCCATCCAGTCAAAAACCGTTTTATCCATCCATGTGATGTCAGCTGCCATACCAAATGAAAGAGCCGATGGAATACCGATTACCCCGATTAATATCGTGGCAATGATCGTATTTCGTTTTTTATCCCGGAACGTTGCGGTTTCTTTCCGGTCCGTAATAGCGGACACCACCACTTCAAGCATCGCAATGGAAGAAGTGATCGATGCGAATGCAAACAAGAGGAAAAACAGGACCAAAAACAACGATCCGAATTGGATTTGACTAAACACCGTCGGCAGGACGATGAACAATAACGAAGGTCCTTCCGCCGGATCGAGACCGGATGCGAAAACAGCCGGGAAAATAGCGAATCCTGCAAGCAAAGAGACGACTACATTCAACGACACGATCCAGATCGCGGAACGATTGATTTGTCCCCGTTCCTTCATGTATGAAGCATAAGTCAGCATCGCTGATACGCCTAACGATAAAGAAAAGAATGCTTGCCCTAACGCACTAAGGACCGATGTCCGGTTTAAGGCGGAGAAGTCCGGTTCGATAAAGAAGCGGACTCCTGCCCCTGCGCCTTCAAGCGTCAACGAACGGACGACAAGAATAATGAAACACAGAAACAGTAGCGGCATCATGATTTTACTCATTTTTTCGATTCCTGCCTGTACGCCGCGTAAGACGATCATGCATGTAATGAGCAAGAAGATCAGCTGTCCAGTAATGGCGTAAGCGGGAGAACCGGAGACTGTCGCAAATAATTCACCCAAATCGGCTCCGTTCATCGCCGTTAAATTACCGGAAAATCCTAACACGATATAGATGAGTACCCAGCCACCGATGACACTGTAAAACGAGAGTAACAGAAAACAGGCGATGACACCGAACCAACCAATAAACGTATATTTTTTATGACCAAGCTCTGAAAAAGCCTGTAACGCTGTTTTTCCACTTGTCCGACCGATTAAAAACTCTGCAATCAGGACCGGTAATCCGAGCAAGAGCGTAAAGGCTAAAAATAATAATAAAAATGCCCCACCTCCGTTTGTTCCCGTTGTATAGGGAAACTTCCAAATGGCGCCCAGCCCAATCGCTGATCCAGCTGCCGCTAAAATAAATCCGACCTTCGAAGCCCATGCATTTCCTTTCATGGCACTCGACCTCCTTTTCAAAAATACTTTTCCATTGTACAAAAGTTCGTCCGGGAAGTCATCCTTTATCAAACATTTTCTTTAAAGCGTCAAAGCATAACCGCATATTCGCGATAAATCGAATGGATTTTAAGATAAAAAAATCGAAGTCCGCGTAATGGACTTCGATTAGTAAATGTTTCAATTGGTGGACACTTTATACTAATGTATCGATTCGACCACTGTACATCTTTAAATATTCCGGTAATACTTTGACTTCGATTGGCGAATGCATCGCCTTTTCTCCATCCGTATCAATGACTTTCGGAGAGTCGGTTTTTAGAGTGAAACCGCTAGTCAAAACATGCGTAAACGACGGTTCCGTCGCTAGACCGATTTTTTGTAAGATGACATCGCGGATCGTCGTCAAGTTCACTTCGTCGACGATTACGAGATCCAGTTTTCCATCATTGTAAGCCCCTTGCGACAGGTTGGTTTCAATGCCGCCAAGTGATTCGCCGTTCGCTGCTAAAATCAAGACCGCTTCCCCGGTCATTTTTTGACCTTCCGCTAACTCCAGTTCGTACGAAAAAGGCTCTGCTTCCATACTCGACCGGATTGTCGAGAGGTAATATCCCATTTTACCCAAGCGTGCTTTTTCTTCCGTATCAATCCCGATGGACGCTTCCGCAACAAGACCCAGACCAACGAAGTTCAAGAAGTACGTATCATTGACTTGACCAAGATCGACTTCGACGATTTGCTGGGTCGCAATCATCTCAGCGGCTAGTCTTGGAACCATCGGCAAGCCCAAAGTCCTTGCAAAGTCGTTACATGTTCCTCCTGGAATGATACCGAGAATCGGACGGTTTTCTAGTTTCGCAATCCCGTTGATGACTTCAAAAACTGTTCCGTCTCCGCCAATGACGACGAGCGCGTCAAAACCATCCGCTTCTTCTGCGAAACGTAAGGCATCGAGGGCTTGAGCCGTCTGACGGATGACGATTTCATCAAACATCGCTGCCAACGGATCAATCACATCCTGTAAAAGTCCGGCGCGGTTCGTTCCTGCCGTCGGGTTACTGATCAATAATAATCTCATTTCAAAATTCCTTCTTTCCGTAAATAGTCGCGTGCGACTTCGCTCGCTGTTTTTCCACCATAAGCGACCGCTTCATTCATTTTCGACATCTCACTATCGGAAATTTTTCCGTCCAACTGTTTTAATGCATGTTCGACTTCCGGATACTCATCTAACGTCTCTTGACGAAGAAGAGGTGCTCCCTCGTAAGGCGGGAATAACTGTTGATCGTCTTCCAGGACAACCATATTGTATTTTGCGATTTCCGGATCGGTCGAATAGGCATCAATGACTTGGATGTCTCCCGACTCTACAGCTTTATACCGTAATTTCGGCTCCATCGTCACTACTTCTTTAAAATTAACGCCGTACTTTTCCTGGATCCCTTTGTAACCGTCTTGACGATCTTTAAATTCTAATGTGAATCCGGCTTTTAATTGATCCGCCACTTGCTGTAAATCGGAAATCGTCTTTAATTTGTATTGATTCGCTACTTTTTTCGGAACGGCAACGGCATACGTATTGTTGTAGTTCATCGGTGGCAGTAATGCCAGTTTTTGTTTGACAAGTCCGTCGCGTGCCTGTTCAAAGACGGCTTGTTTATCGTTTGAGACCGGCTTTTCGTTGGTTAGACTGGCAAGGACTGTTCCCGTGAATTCCGGATATAAGTCAATGTCGCCGGACTGTAAGGCTTTATAGACAAATGTCGTTTTTCCGAAGTTCGGTTTGACTTGGACATTCAAATCCGTCTGGTCTTCGATGACTAATTTGTACATATTCATCAGAATTTCTGGTTCGACACCTAATTTACCGGCAACGACCAAATCCGGTTGTTCGGTCCGTCCGAGCGCAAACGGAGTGATGATCAATGTCGCGATTAAGGCAAGTGCGACGACGAGTCGACCCGTTTGGCGTTTTTTTGTAGCAACTTCCGTCTGTCTTAACAACGCATCAAACAAAAGTGCCAACAAAGCGGCAGGAATTGCACCGAGTAAGAGAAGATAATTATCGTTCCGATCAATCCCGAGCAGAATAATTGAGCCGAGTCCTCCGGCACCAATCAAAGCGGCAATCGTTGCTGTCCCGATAATCAGGACCATTGCTGTCCGGATGCCGGCCATCATGACGGGTAAAGCGAGCGGCAACTCGACTTTCATCAGGCTTTGCATCGGTGTCATCCCGCAAGCACGTGCCGCTTCTTTCAAGGAAGGGTCTACTTCCGCCAAGCCGGTGTACGTATTACGAACAATCGGAAGAAGAGCATACAAAACAAGAGCGATGACTGAAGGAATCGTCCCGATTCCAACGAGCGGAATCATCAAGCCAAGCAACGCAAGTGAAGGAATCGTTTGGATGACTGACGTGACGCCGATTGACCATTCACTGAATTTTTGATGCCGCGACAGATAAATGCCGAGGGGAATTGCAATCAGACAGGCAATCACAAGTGATAGAACAGACAGTTGAATATGTTCAATTAAAGCTTGCAGTAATTCAGCTTTCCGGTCCTGATACGTCTCAAACAATCCTGTCATTGGAAAGTCCCCCTGACTTGCCCCATGAACTCTTGAACGAATTCATCCTTACTGGCCAAGATTTCTTCTTTTGTCCCGATTAAAACAATCTCGCCCTCGTTCATTAAACAAATCCGGCTGCCGAGTTTTAACGCTTCATTCATGTCATGGGTTACGAATAAGATTGTTTTACCGAGTTCTGCGTTCAATCGCAATAAATCATTTTGTAATTGATCTCTCGAAATCGGATCGAGTGCCGAGAACGGCTCATCCATTAAGATGACGTCTTGTTCTGCCGCTAACGCCCGCATGACACCGACGCGTTGTTGTTGTCCGCCTGAAAGTTCACCCGGATACTTTTTTCTTAAATTCTCATTTAATCCTGTGAGTTGGAACAAGGTATGGACACGTTCTTCCACCTTCTTTTTGTCCCACTTCAGTAAATGCGGCACGACACTTACATTTTCTTCGATCGTCATATGCGGAAATAAGGCAATTTGCTGAAGCACGTAACCAATTTGACGACGTAACTCATGTTCGTCGATCGACATAATCGGTTGACCATTTATCCAAATTTGTCCTTCCGTATGATCAATCAATCGATTGACCATTTTCATCGTTGTTGTTTTCCCACAACCGGACGGACCAATCAGACAAAAGATTTCCCCCTGATTGACTGTAAAGTTTAAATCGCGGACCGCTTTCGTTCCATCTGGATATGTTTTTCCAACTGCTTTAAATTCAATCACGTACGATCCCTCCAACACCTTAATGTAATCAAGTCTATTCTTTAATTATCTTTGTAAAATTTCCCTCATTTAACTTTTCTGAAACCTGCTTTACAAGAATGGAAAACACAAAAAAACCGGCAGAAGATTCTGTCCGGTTCGCTGTTTATTTTGTTTTACGCTCTAATAATTCAATCTCTGATTTGATCAAAACTTGTTTTTCGAATTCAAAACCGAGAGATTCAAAGTTTTTAGTATGCGAGAGGTCACCCACTACTGTATTGGTTAATACAGCTGTGACTTCTGCCACCCAACCTTCTTTTGTTTTTACCATATCACCGACGATATAATCAAATAACTCTTCTTCTTCCATCTTCTTCATCTCCTGACACGTTCAGATATTCTTAATCATATAAAAGAACCTGTGAAAAAGCTAGTATTGCGTCAACGTCCGTAACATCTGCCGTAAAATTTTGGCTGTCAGCCCCCAAATTAAATACTCTTCATGTTCATAAAAATGTTCGACCGTTTTATACGTCCGGTCGACGTATGCATCACGATTCGCCAGACGATCCGTCGGCACGGTTTTACCGGGACGAATTCGCCACTCCATTTCGCCTTGAATCGGTTCCGCTGCAAGTAAGTCAGCGAGCGCTACATAAAAGATGTGGTCGACTTCCATCGGGGATGGGTCGATTTCCTCCGCTGTCAGAATGCCGAGGTACGGATAGATGATGGAGCGATGGGGAGTCACGAGTGGTTCCAATGTCCCGATGATCTCAATATCCGTAAAACTGACGTTCAGTTCTTCCACCGTTTCACGAATCGCCGCTTCTCTTGGTTGTTCGCCCGGATCAATCCTTCCACCCGGAAAAGCAATTTCTCCCGGTTGCGATCGTAACGTCTTCGCCCGAACTTGGAACAACAGATGCACTTCTCCGTCCCGCTCCACTAAAGGAACTAAAACTGCAGCGGCATTTTTAGGAAGTTGTTCCGTCGAAGACGTAAATGCACGCTTGACATCATTTAATTGGAAATCCTTCATCGTGTTTCCTGTGCCACTTTCTGATACGCTTCTTCGAGATGGCGCATCCGAACGATTAAATCGGCATTTTTGGCAATTCGATCCGCTAAAATTGATCCGGCTACAACCTTATAATAGGCATTTAACGCTTGAATTTTCGTCATGTACGCTTCGTTTTGCTGCATGTATTCTCTAAAGTTAGTCACCAAACGTTCTGTCGTAAATAATTGCTCGTTCACTGCTCTCATCCTTTCAGACGGTTTGCCGTCCAGTCGATAGTTTAATGGTAGCGAGTTTCGGCTAAGAAGTAAAATAAGGGGGGCTATCCGTGAAGAAAAAAATAGATGTACTGATCATTGGGGCTGGACCGACCGGCTTAACATTAGCGCTTGCCTTGTCCCGTTACGGACTGACGTTTCGAATCATCGAACGCGCAAGCGGTCCATCTGTCGTTTCAAAAGCAATCGGCATTCAGGCCCGGTCGCTCGAATTGTTTGCACGCCTTGGTGTAGCGGATGCTTTAATGGAGAATGCCATTAAAATCAATCAAGGGAACTTATATGTTAATGGAGCCTGGCAGGCCAAACTTGATTTTACGGATTTAAATACACCGTTTCCTTTCGTCACGTTGTTGCCGCAAAGCGAAACAGAGCGTATTCTTGAAACGCGTTTAAAAGAAGACGGTCATACGGTCGAACGTGAAACAGAGTTGACCGGCTTCGCACAATTTCCGACGTTCGTTACCGCATCGATTCGAAAAAACGATGTCACGGAAACCGTTGATGCTTCTTTTATCATCGGGGCGGATGGAGCCAACAGCTTCGTCCGGCGCGAACTCGGACTTCCGTTCAGCGGTAAGTCTTTTAAGGAATCTTGGGCACTGGCCGACATTGAAGTCGATTGGCCATTATCTTCCGAAGAAGTGCATATCTTCTTCTCTGATCATGGTGTCATTGAATCCTTCCCACTTCAGTCGAATCTTTTCCGGATAACAGGAAACCTGACAAACGGGACTGTCCCGACCGATCATTCTGCCATTGAAGATTTCTTAAAAAATCGCGCAAAGGTTCCATTTACATTGAAGAAGGTCCACTGGTATTCCATGTTCCGGGTGCACAACCGAATCATTGAAAAATTCGGGCACCACCGGATTTATTTAATAGGTGACGCTGCCCATATCAATTCACCGGTTGGCGGGCAGGGCATGAACACCGGAATCGCCGATGCGATGAATTTAGCCTGGAAACTCTGGTGTGTTCACCGCTTCAAGGCAAGTTTCCCCTTACTCGATTCTTACAGCGTCGAGCGGCGTGAAGCGGCACGCGGTATTCTACGTTCTACGAACCTCGCGACTGAATTATTACAGATTAACGTTCCATTTTTACTACCGCTCCAGGAAAAAGTCATTCGGAACAGCCTAAAGATTACACCGTTACATCACTACGTCACGAACCGGATCGCGCAACTTAACAGCAACTATCAAACGTCACGGTTGTTTGTTACACAAGGACGGTTCCCTCTTTTGACACCACGTCCGGGAGAACCGATGCCTTATAGTGAAGTCGTGAATCCGCGAACGAAAAAAAATGAATTGTTATTACGGCGTGCGGACCGCAATTTCCTGCTCTTGCTGTTTCTCCCCCGGGAAGCGAACGAACAAATTCTCCTGCCGTTTAAGGAATTAGCTTATTCTTATCCAGATCTGTTTGAGACCGTTCCGATTCATCAGGAACTGAAAGACGACGGTGTCGTCGACCAAGGTGGCGAACTCGCCCGGAAGTTCGGAATCAAACAAGCCGGTCTCTATTTGATTCGACCAGACGGGTACATTGCGTATCGTCAACAAGGTTTGAAGATTCAATCCTTCTCACGTTATCTTGAACGTTTACTTTATGCCCGTTAAGAACGTATGATAAAGATGAGGTGAGATTTTCATGGACTTTAATACGATTCGGATTATATTGATTGTAGTACTTGTTTTATGTTTTCTCTTCATCGTGACACGGCGGACAAAAGAATCGTTGCGTTGGGTGCTGTTAGGCGAAGAGTTTGGAGAAAAGGGAGAACGGTTGGCCCGTGATCATGACCGGCTCGAACAAGCAGGACTTCATGTCCGGATGGAACGCGGCGTCAAAACATCGTTTCTGTTCCGTAGATTCAGTAAGGATTTAGATGATCGTGTAGCACTTTATGTCTTAAAAGAAGAGTTACCGGAAGCAGAAGTGCTTTTGCATCGTTCGTAATACGAAAAACGGATTCTCTATGCAGAGGATCCGTTTTTTCATGCATACCATGATATTTGCTATAAGTAAGACAGAAATCAATCTTCTAGATGGGGACGTCCAAAAACTGCTTTTTCAAGATTAGAAATCCGGCGCAACATATCGTAGTTTGACGAATTAGATGGTGGAGCCGTCACTTCCGGTTCCACTCTTCGTTCTTCCCGTTTGAAACCGACAGAAGAAGATGATGAAGATTTCGCTTCTTCCAGTTCTCGTTTTAAACGCTCGATTTCCCGTTCAAATCCTTCATAATCTTTGATGACTTGATCAAGATAACCATCGACATCTTCAATCACATATCCGCGTAGTCCGGTTTTGAACTCTTTTTTGTAAATATCATCTGCTGTCAATAACGGCTTATACATATGCTTCACTCCCACTGTTCATTGTAGTTCTGCTCTTGTTCCATCATCGCTAAATCATCTTGCGTAATCAGAAACAATTGATAATCCGAACGTTCCATCTCTAGTTTAGCACGTTCCACTAAATACTTGGCGGATCCACCGTGTTCTTCATCATAGACAGACAACAATCCCTGACTCTTTTGAATCATGAATTCTGTTTTATTTCGGAACTGGGATGGATTTTCATACGGTTTTTGACTGATGGCATCCACGAAGTCCGCTTGATTCAACACAGCCAGGTATTGCGCTTGAACCGGCTCTTTCCATTTTGACTCTTGTTCCAAAAAAGGAAGCAGGATTCCCAACCGTATTTCCGGATACTCCTGTTTAAGTTCCAGAATGACTTCACATGCCCAAAGTTCACATCCCGGCGTGGCACTTGTAATGAACCAGGTCGTACCCATGTCTTCGATCAAACGGATTATCCGTTCCCGATAAGCAGCTTTCAAAATGTTGATTCCTGGATGTTTTTGATCAAAAATCCCGAGTTCCGTCGGTTTATATCCTGTTACTGCGACGACATTCATCCGCGACACTTCCTTTGCAGGCGTAAGCTCCGATGGGCTAACTCAGCAGACAATCGTTCTCGCCGCGAAGCTAACAACTGCTGGTTTTCCAATAGACGTTTGGCTTGTTCAGTATAATCATAAGCAACGGATGGTTGTTTGGCAATGTGCTCGGCCCATTTTGCCAGTTCGATGAATCCTTCATACGTTTCACTTTTTTCAAAGCAGATTTTGGCCTTCTCATGTTGGTGCAATTTTTTATATAACCGCCCTTGACGCAACCAGCCTTGAGCCGTCAATTCGTCAGCTTGTCCAAAATGTTCGGCGGATTGTTCATTTATACCTAAATCCGCTAACCAGACCCCGATATTCTCACGGATCCGTGACGTGGCTTCTTGACGGTGCGTCACGAGCCGATTACATTCATCATATAAACTCACCAGTGTTAAACAATCGTGCAGATGATGTTCAAGTACGCCTTCCATAATCGCCGGATTCTGGTGTTCAACATATTGAAAATAATGCATCGGCGCTAAAAATCCCGGTAAATCATCTGTTCGTTCAAATCCGATCCGCTCTTCCATCGCCGTCAAGCGGAACGAATCGTACAGACCTTTGAACATTCGCCGGCAGACATGGAGTAAATCCAAATGACCGACTTTCGGCAGACGGGGAACACGTTCGCGGACAAAGACATGACGTGTCTTAATCTGCGGCCAATCAAAACTTTTTCCGTTGTAGGTGACGAATCGGACATCATCCCCGATATCATGCAGAAAATGGTGATAGAGAGCCGCCTCATAATGCGGGTGCGGTAAAAAATACTGCCGCATCAGCAACTCCCCCTGTTCAAAGCGGGCAAATCCGAGCAAAAAAATCGTCGTCCCCGTTCCCTTTAATCCGGTCGTCTCCGTATCGAAAAATATGACCTGTTCGAGCGGGACATCGAGGGCGAGTGGCGGATGCGGCAACTGCAACGATTCAAACACTTCGGCATACGAACGATGTCCATGTTTGGCTTCCAGTGGATACCGGTGATCGATCCGGACAATCCATTCCTCTTCAAACGTGAGGATATCTGCTCCTCGATCCAGCCATGCGGTTTGTTCCGCTGATGTCATTTGCTCCTGATCCGTCGATGAGGAGCTTGTCGGCTCGGTCTCGGTCGTCTTCAACATCCGTCTCAGCTTATTTTTCATGATAATTCCTTCTCCATTTCAGCTAGCATTCTGATTGTCCGCTCTTTTTCATCAGACAAACCAATCATTCCGATACACGCCGGACAACCATCCTGACAAGGACAGGTCTCGATCGAGTCCCGGGCAGCCCTTAGCATGACACCACGTTGTTTGTAAATCGATTCTGCCAATCCGACACCACCAGGATAACGGTCATACAAATAGATGGTCGGTTTTTGTGTATGCGTCGCTTTGACCTGGGGCACAACGAAGACATCACTGGCATCACACATCAAATACAGCGGGGCGACACGTCTTAAGCTGTTCGCGACGCCTTCGATGACTTGTTCCAGTTCCGTACTCGAGGAAGCTTCTTCCGGCAACGAAAACCAGACACCCGTCGTGTGAATTTCCCGTTCCGGAAGATGAATCGGACCTGATCCGATGTTTTCATGTGTTCCGAACTTTATTTTCTTGAACATCGTAGCCATACCGCGGACACTGACATCCCCTCTGGCGACACTGAAATCTCCGTTCGTGTAACTGTCATCCTCATCGAGCACGGAAAGTTCGACTGAAAAATTGGCATCTGTATAGTAATCGACGTCGACGGCACGAACAAAGGCTTTTTTCTCTTCAAAATCCAAGACCTCGACCTGATATTGATCCGCCCCATGTAAATAGATGGCTTCATCGTGCAACAGGGTCATCGCGCTGAACGTATCCATTTCTCCGATAACACGATTCGGGACTTCTGTTTGGTCCACGATGATGACATTTTCCTGATCACTGGAGCGCAGAGAAATACCATGAGCCGGAAACGCATCATTCATCCAATAATAACGTTCCCCGCGTTGATGCAAAACACGTTCTTCGACCAGGTATTCAAGGATATCTTCTGTCTCCAATGTCCCGAACGTCTCGCCCTGCCGGAACGGCAGTTCAAATGCCGCACATTTAATGTGATCGACTGCAATAATCAGATTATCTGGGTCGAGCCGTGCCGCTTCCGGTGATTGATTTAAAAACAATTCAGGACGTTCGGCGACATACTGATCGAGCATCCCGGAAGAAGCGACTAAGATGATCAACGCGTCGTCTTGTCGTCGACCGGCTCGACCGGCTTGTTGCCATAACGAAGCAATCGTTCCCGGATAACCGTTCATGATACAGACTTGTAGTTGCCCGATGTCGACACCGAGCTCTAACGCATTCGTCGAAACGATTCCGGTGATTTCACCTTTACGCAACCGTCTTTCAATATCCCGGCGTTCACTCGGAAGATATCCGCCTCGATATCCTTCAATTGATTTCGGTCCCAGTTCAAACCGGATCAAACTTCGGAGATAGGTCAATAACACTTCGACCCGTACCCGTGAGCGGGCAAAAACAATCGTTTGGAATTTCTTTTTAATAAATCGCGATGCCAATTGTTTTGTCTCAAGGGTTGCCGAACGACGGATACCAAGCTGTGCATTGACGATTGGTGGTTGATAGACGATAAAATGTTTCCGACCGGTTGGTGCCCCGTTGTCGTCAATCAATTGGACTTTTTTCTCTGTCAAACGTTCCGCTAATTCTTGCGGATTGGCAATCGTTGCACTTGTCATGATAAAGATCGGATCACTTCCATAATAACGGCAGATCCGTCGCAACCGGCGAATGACATTCGCTACATGGCTTCCAAATACCCCACGATACGTATGCAGTTCATCAATGACGATATGCGATAGATTTTCAAACAATTCAATCCATTTCGTATGGTGTGGCAAGATTCCGGAATGCAACATATCCGGATTCGTAATGACGATGTTCCCGGCTTTTCGAACTTTTGTCCGAATCGTCGGTGATGTATCCCCATCGTACGTAAAACAACGGATCGGCGCTTCCATCTCATCAATCAGCTCCAACAACTCACTGTTTTGATCTTGGGCCAATGCTTTAGTCGGATACAGATACAGTGCCCGTGCATTCGGATTTTCTAAGAGATGGGATAAAATCGGTAAATTAAAGCAATAGGTTTTCCCTGAAGCCGTCGGTGTTACAATCACCGTTGATGCACCGCTTTGGACGGTTCGAAACGCTAATTCCTGATGGCGATACAACGATGTGATGCCTCTGCCTTCCAGTGCCTGGCGTAAACGCTCCGGCATCGCTTTCGGAAACGGTTCATAACGTCCGGCAGTCGCTTCCATCGTTTTCATATATGTGACACGTTCCATGAAGGAACGATCGGCTTTTAATTCTTCTAAATAGGTAACAAGTGATTGTCTTGATTCCATTGCCCCACTTCCTTCCTGACCTCCATTATACAAAAAAAGAGAAGCAAGACCGAAGAAACGGGTGTGTTTCTTCGGTCTTATCTTCTTCAAGTAATCTCTTTACTCGTTATTGCTGATTTTCTGATTCTGATTGTTGCTCGGCGGGCGCATTATCCTGACCGCGCCCTTGGTTGCCGTTTGATGAATTTCCTCTGTCCGACTGAGTAGATGCTCCGTCGCTTGAGGCTGGCTCATCCGTTGCCGGTTGATCTGTTGCCGGCTCATCTGTTGCCGGTTCGTCTGTCGCCGGTTCGTCCGTTGCCGGTTCGTCCGTTGCCGGTTCGTTCGTCGTCGGTTCATCCGTTGTCGGCTCGTCCGTCGTCGGTTCGTCCGTTGCCGGTTCATCCGTTGTCGGTTCATCCGTCGTCGGTTCGTCCGTCGTCGGCTCGTCCGTCGTCGGCTCGTCCGTCGTCGGCTCGTCCGTCGTCGGCTCGTCCGTCGTCGGTTCTTCTGTTTCGACGTCTGCAACAGTCACAGTCGTTGATACCGGACCAGACTGTTCCCCGGATGCTTTCGCAACGACTGTGAACGTCGTCCGACCCGGATCAAGTCGATTAATGCCCATCCGATTCGTTGAGCTGGTGCCAAGCACCGACTGTTTTCCATCCGGATCCGTCATCGTCACTTCAAACGACACGCTGTCATAGCCGTTTGTCCGAAGGGCAGAATCATTGTAACTCCATGTCAGTTCACCAGACTCCGAGTCTTCATTGTAAAATGCTTGTAAGCCAGTCGGAGCTGGTACTGCCTTTTTTTCGACAACCGGCTCTTTTGTCCCTTTGACATACAGTTCCTCCCCGATACTGAGGACAGAACTCGGTTGCTCAAACGGAGCAGGTGTCCGGTCACGCGTTTTCGTGACAAAATCTTTCCAAATGTTTTGCGCCATCGTACTGTTTGTCGGTCCGCTTAAACCGGCACCGTTGTTGTTACCCGACTTCGTTGTTCCCGTCCAGACACTGATCGAGACATCAGAGGTGTAACCGGCAAACCAAACATCTTTGTAGGCATTGGTTGTTCCGGTTTTACCTGCTGCGTCAAAAGCAAGAGCGGCACTCGGGAACGTCCCGCCCGGTTTGAGAACATCACGTAACATATCCGTTAACATATAGGCTGTATACTCCTGCATTGCTTTTTTCGGTTTGACCGGTGATTTGATTTTTGAACCATCGCTGTATTCAATCGTTTTGATGATATGCGGTTTGATGTAGTCACCGCCATTACCAAGCGTCGCATAGGCAGAAGCCATTTGCGTCGTATTGAAGCCGTGTTTCATCCCGCCAATTGCATAAGCCGGTGAAATCGATTCGTCTTTTTCTAAACCTAATCCGGACTTAGCTGCAAAACTTTCAACCGTATCGCCGCCGATTTGTTGGAACGTTTGAATGGCAGGCGTATTGGCAGAAATCTTCAGCCAGTAGCGAATTGTATTTGTTCCACGGTAACCGTCATAGTAGTTGCCGATTTTTTTGCCGTTTACTTCTGTTTCCTGGTCGGTCATCATTTTAGCCGTTGACCATTTCTCATTTTCAATGGCTGGTCCATATGCGAAAAATGGTTTCGCTGATGAACCGGGTTGATGCGGTTCTTTGGCAAAGTTACGCCGCGAAGTGCCTGTACCCGGTTTTTTCCCGTCAACAATCCCTAAAATCTCACCCGTTTGTGTATTGACCGCCGTGGCCGCTGCTTCCGCGTAATCCGGCAACTGGACGACTTGATCTTTTTTAATCGCTTCGTTCATATAATCGTGCATCGGCTTATCAATTGATGTATAAACTTTCAATCCTTGACCGTAGATATCCTTGCCTTCTAAGCCAAAGACGTCTTCCAACTCTTGCGACACCATATCAAAGATGACGCTGTCGTAAGCCGCATCGTCTTTTGATTTTGGTGCTGGGTTGATCAATTTTGAAATCGGTTGATTGACTGCTTTATCACGTTGTTGTTGCGTGATGACACCTGTCGTCAACATCGCATCCAAGACTTGCGTTTGACGCCATTTCGTTAACTTCGGATCTCCTTGAATCGGATCGTAAGCCGATGGACGTTGCGGTAAGCCGGCAAGCATCGCCGCTTCTGCATAGTTCAACTTATCGACCGTCTTGTCGAAGTAGGCTTTTGAAGCCGTTTGAATTCCGTATGATTCTTGACCGTAATAGTTTTTATTCAAATACATCTCAAGGATCTGTTCTTTCGTGTAGTCCCGTTCCAACCGGATCGCTAACCATTGTTCCTGGACTTTCCGGGTAATGGTCTTGTCTGAACTTAAAAACGATTGTTTGATGACCTGTTGCGTGATCGTTGAAGCTCCCTCAGAACCAAAACCATCTGTGATGTTGGCAATGATGGCGCCGCCCAAGCGACGGAAGTCGATTCCGTTATGCTGATAGAAGCGTCGATCTTCGATTGAAATAAAGGCATCTTTTACGACATCAGGAACTTCTTTAATCGACACATACTCCCGACTCGTCCCACCCTTTTTGATTTCTTCTTTATTGCTCGCATAAATTTTTAGCGGGAGTGCATCACGTAACTTTGATTCATCAAGTTCCGGTGCGGTCGCGACAGCATATGCTGCGAATCCTCCACCTGCAATCATCATCAGGATGAACAATCCTGTCGCGATCAGTAGGAGCTTTTTCCAAAGTGGACCTTTACCGCCGGTCCCGCCTGATTTTTTCTTTTTCGGACGTTTTGTCCGATTCGTTTGTTTGGCTGACGTCTTCGTTTCTTCACGACGTGCGACACGACTTCTTTCCATATGCTATCCTTCTCCTTCAATCTGTAAAGTTTCTCAAGTGAAATATAACTCGTCCACTGCTGGTAAATAATCAATCGCAGGAAACGCACCTGTCTCGAGTTTTTTTCCATGCCGTTCGATTTCGTCTAGCGGAATCGATTTTCTGCCCGTTTCCAGTTGCTCCCACCAGGGGAACAAATGCTCTGCAGACAACACATATTGCACATTATACATACTGAATCGAATGATGACAAAACAAATTCCTCCATGTGCGATACATTGACGCATATGCTCGATTTGATGGGTATGAAAGTTTTTTAAGGGGAAGGATGTTTTATGATTGGTTTCCTTCGCTTCAAAATCGATGTATTTTCCGCGGTACACACCATTATAGTCGGTTGTCGAAGGTTGCTTGAAGTACGCTTCCTTGACGACGGCTGCCGACCGTTTCGGATAATCGACTTGGACGATTTGTAGAGGGGTCGGTTTCTTGTGAATGATTGCCCGATTATGCGTCAAATAAAACATATTACTTTCATTGATGAGTTTCTCAAGCTTCATTCCGCGATTTGAAAAAGTCGATTCCTTAGAGCGTGCACTTCGGATCGCCATACCATGCGGTTCTACTGGTTTCTGAAATTTTTTACCGTTCGGGTAATTCAAAAGGATTCCCCTCCTAACGCGTTTATTGTACCATGATATGTGATTGTATCGTATCGGCCGAGAGGAGTAGTTAAAAACAAATGACAATAGAACCGTTACTTCAGGATATCGAACGGATTTACCAGGCTGGACGAAATGGTCAGGAATATGACTTTCAAACGGATGTCATCCCCTTCGTCGCACAAGCAGACGTCCTGATTGAAGCCTGGCAACAAAATGCACAGAACAGTCCTTATTTGCGCCCGGCGATGGTCGAGAGTGCCGTTGACCAGTTAAAACAACTGTCCGTCCAGGCATTTCAACCGAAAACCAGTTTAAAACGCTTTAACGAAACCATCAAGTCTGTCCGTTATATCGATCAACTAATGCAATGAGTCAGAGGACTTCTGTTTTCAGATAGGCAATTTAGAAAGTTTCGTGATACCTTTCTTTGCATATCATCTTCTGATATATTTTCAATGTGAAATAAGGATTTTTATACACTCCGAAAGGAGACTCATTCTACAAATGTCAGAATGACAATTTGACGGATTTTAATCAAACAAAGCATAATGAGAAACAGCAAAGCGTTACACAACTCGCTCTGCTACGAAAGGAAGTTGTTTATGTCATCCAAAAAAATGTGGTCGGTAGAAGGTTATGAAGAGCACGGTGTAGAGAACCATCAAAAAGCAACTATGACTGAAACGTTTACGAATGAGGCGGATGCTCGTAAAGCCGCAAAAAAAATGGCGGATACGTACGATCAACTCGATGTCTATGTCATCTATACGAATACGTCAAGCGGTAAAGCAGAAGAAAAATTCTTTAATTCTGATGGATCTTACAGTGAAGAAGGATTTGAATGGTAACATCCCAGCCGTCTATAGGACGGCTTTTTTGTATAACAAGTCTAATTAAAAACAATCTCCCCCCTCTTCTATCGAGCTGCTCATTCCTTTTTTAACAAGAAACATCCTGTTGTCTTTTCCCGAAGCTTCTCCTATTCGAGTAAATGACCGGGTCACTTCATCACGTTACGCTTCTCATTTTTTTATGGGGGGTGTGGTGCCATTTGATCCATCGTCCATTTCACGAAAAATATCCCCACTGTCATAATCAGGCAGGAAGCAGAAGCTATATGACGAATATAAAAAAAGACCCCCACTACCGGTAAACGGGCAGTCCGAATCTGCTTTGGATGCGATGAACGAGAAAAGCGATACTGAGACACATCCTCGTCTGTCTGGATGAAGTCCACAGAACCGTGTCGAGAAAAAATTGGTCATGCAAGTTGTGCAATAACCATGGATTTATATAGCCGTGTCAGTGTAAAGTTACATAAAGAGGTAATAAATGTGCTTGGTTTTAATAAAAGTGTGCAGTATGTGTGCAATTGGAGGAGATTCGCTTGAATAAAAGAGAACCAAGAAACGTGAAAAACGTTGATGTCAAAGGATTTCCTAGGACTACAAACCCAACAGCCAAAAAATACGTCATGTTCGTGGATGAGACCGGGACACCAAAAGGAAACACCCAATTTAACCTGACCGGCGTCTTGATGGAATATAAATACGCCATCGACTCAGACGAAACCGGTGAACCCAGTCCATTACGCAAACGATTAATGGCATTCAAATCTTCTGTTTTTGAAGATCCGCATATTCCGCTTCATCTGAAAGAAATCTTAAAGGCGGAACACCCGTATGGCAAAGAAGACGGAATCACGATTGATATGTTACGGCATTTTTGGGTCGCCTTACCGGACTTTTTAGTCGACATTGATTGTACGATCGTCAGCGTCGAAGTCGATAAACAAAAACTACAGGAATTTTATTCGACACCGAAAGATCCGTATGTCGTTGCCTTTGCCCACCTGATGAAATCGTTTTACGCGTTTCTTGAGGAGACGGAAGCAACAAGCGCCCGTGTCGTGCTTGAAAGTCGGGATGATTATCAGAATCTACTGATTCAAAAAGCATTTTTTGATATCTTTAACTCCGGTACCGTTCATTTGGATGTGGAGAAAAGCCGTCAAAAAATCAAAGGTTTTATTTTTGCTGAAAAAGATAGCGACCTCTACCAATCGGGTCTTGAGATTGCCGATCTCGTCTGTCTTCCTCTTTCCCGCGTCCGACGTGGTGTCATTGAGGTGAAACCCCGGTTTGTCCATTATGGGGACGAAAACCGAATTTTCAAAGCCATCAAAAATAAAATTTATATCCGCCGTGACAGTCCCGATCAGGATTTCCGAAACTGGGGCTTCAAAAAGGTTCCGATTACGAAAAAGCGCCGCGAGTGGTCCGATACACCGTGGAACGGGTAATTTTCCAACCAACAACAGCGTCCCGCCAAAAGTGGCAGGACGCTGTTTTGTCATTCTCCCTCAACAGGCGGCAATAATCCTTTTGTCCGTTTTTTCCCTTCCCGACACATATCGAGCAACGGGCATTCCAGACAGTTCGGTCGTTGAGCCTTACAGTGATATCGCCCAAAAAAGATGAACTGGTGATGCAGCTTCGACCATCGTTCCCGCTTAAAGCGTTTCATCAAGGTCTGTTCGACTTGCGTGACGTTGTCTTTCCAGCGGCAGATGCCAAGGCGCTTCGATACCCGTTCGACGTGCGTATCGACCGCGAAGGCCGGCACGTCAAATGCAACGGATAATACAACATTCGCCGTTTTTCGTCCGACGCCCGGTAAGGCTTCAAGCCCTGCGCGATCCGTCGGGACTTCACCATCGTGTAACACCAGCAATTGCTCCGCTAACGCTTTAATGTTTTTTGCTTTGTTGCGGTACAAACCAAGCCGTTTAATTTTTTCCTCAATCTCTTCGACCGGTGCTGCAGCCAACTGATCCGGTGTCGGATAAGCGGCAAATAGCCCCGGGGTCACCTTATTGACCAAGACGTCGGTTGCTTGCGCACTGAGCGCCACGGCGACGACGAGTTCGAACGGATTTTGATGAACCAGTTCACAGAAAGCTTCCGGAAACATCTCTTCGAGTGTCGATTCAATTCGATCAATCTCTGCTTTGCGTAACATCCTTGTCAGCTCCCTCTCGTCGCAAGATCTTCGAGCGTCTTGATGCCTTCTCGTTCCCACGTTCGGAGAATTTGATTGATGTACGTCATCTTCCGGACATTATGGTAGACGGCTTCCCGTAAAGCTGCGAGAACAAGTTCTTCTGCAATGTTTTCAATCGTCAACCATTGAATGATCTGTTCCATCTGAAACGGGGACATCATCCCAAGTTCGCGCTCAAAATGCTGGAAGACAGACGGATTGATCGTATCGAAGTTTGGCGCTTCCTGTTCCGGGGGTGCCATTAACTTTTCATAGAGCGGCACCAGGGAATAACGTTCCGAGCCGGCGACGTTCTCCATGGCGAGTAATCCTTTTTGAAGCAATCCGAGTGTCGTCTCAATCGTTTCCGTTTCTGAAAGTCCGAGCCGGTTACTGAGCTCCTCTGGCGACGGCATCTCCATCCCTTCGGCGCGACAGGCAAACAATTGTCCAATCAGCGTAAACTCAACAAAACTGATGCCAAGACGTTTGGCTTCTGTAAACAATCGTTTGGGAAGGACAACCGTTCCTTCTTCAAACAGCTGAATTAAATTATGATCCATGATACTTCCTCGATTCTTTATTGTAAGCAAGAAATCGACCCGTCCGAGGGATGGGTCGATTTCGATCACTATTACGGATACAATCGGTTCAGCAGACGCGGGAATGGAATCGTCTCGCGGACGTGTTCGACTCCTGTGATCCAGGCGACAGTCCGTTCAAGTCCAAGACCAAAACCACTGTGCGGTACTGATCCATATTTACGTGTTTCCAAGTACCATTTGTAAGCACCGGTTTCATCCAGGTCATGTTCCTTCATACCGGCAAGCAACTTCTCATAGTCTTCTTCCCGTTGTGAACCACCAACGATTTCTCCATAGCCTTCCGGCGCAATCAAATCGTCACATAATACGAAGCCCGGGTTTTCCGGATCTTCTTTCATGTAGAATGGTTTGATGGCTTTCGGCCAGTGTGTAATGAAGACGGGACGCGCAAACGTATTGGCGATTGCCGTTTCATGAGGCGCACCAAAATCGTCGCCGAATTCGATACCGTCAAAACCTTGTTCTTTCAGCATGTCAATCGCTTCCGTATATTTTACACGCGGGAACGGGGCTTGAATGTTTTCGAGAACCGTCAAGTCACGCTCGAGCAACTCGAGCTCTGGACGACAGTTTTTCAAAGCCGATTGAACAAGATGCGACACATAGTTTTCCTGAACTTCGAGATTCATGTCGTGATCATAAAACGCCATCTCCGGCTCCATCATCCAGAACTCGATCAAGTGGCGGCGTGTCTTTGATTTTTCGGCACGGAACGTCGGACCGAATGAGAAGACTTTGCCGAGTGCCATCGCGGCTGCTTCCATATAAAGCTGACCGGATTGCGACAAGTAGGCATCTTCGTCAAAATATTTCGTATGGAACAATTCAGTTGTTCCTTCCGGTGCACTGCCGGTTAAAATCGGAGGATCAACTTTAATGAATCCTTCTTGGTTAAAGAATTCATATGTCGCCCGAATCAGTTCGTTCCGGACAACCATGACGGCATGTTGACGTTTCGATCGTAACCAGAGGTGACGGTTATCCATCAGGAAATCCGTTCCGTGCGCTTTTGGTGTAATCGGATAATCGACCGCTTCATGAATCACTTCGATCGCTGTGATTTCCATTTCGTGACCGATTGCTGTCCGTCCACCATCCGACTTGATGACGCCAGTCACCCACATTGATGTTTCCTGCGTCAAGCCTTTCGCCGTTTTGAACAATTCTTCCCCGACTGTTTCCTTGACGACGACTCCTTGCATGAAGCCTGAACCATCGCGTAATTGAAGAAACGCGATTTTTCCGCTCGAACGTTTATTTGCGAGCCAGCAGCCAATCGTGATTTCCTCGCCTACGTATTTCTCTACATCCCGAATCATTGCTTTCAAAAGTCAACATCCTCTCTCTATTAAACGGCCGTATGTGCCGTGATAAATCCTTCGATCCGGTCTAATGCTTCAAGTACCCGTTTCGGGTCTGTCGCATACGATAACCGGACATATTCTGGTGCGCCGAAGCCGGAGCCCGGAATCAGGGCGACCTTAGCTTCCGACAAGACCGCTGTGCACCAGTCATCGACGTTTGAGAAGCCACACATTTCGGCTGCCCGTAAGGCATGTGGGAACAGGTAAAAAGCACCTTCCGGCTTCAGGCAGGTTAAGCCTGGAATTTGAATCAACCGGTCGTAAATTTGTTCCAAGCGTTCTTCAAACACAACACGCATCGCCTCGACCGGTGCGTCACCTTCCGCATAGGCTGCGACCGATGCCGCTTGCGCGATCGATGTCGGATTTGAAGTCGAATGACTGGCAAGGTTCGTCATCGCACTGATGATGTCTTTCGGTCCGATGGCATAACCAATCCGCCAGCCTGTCATGGCATGCGATTTCGACACGCCGTTGATGATGACCGTCCGCTCGCGCATATGTGGTAACGTCGCAATCGATAAATGCGTCACACCGTTGTATAACAGCTTTTCGTAAATTTCATCACTGATGACAAGCAAATTGTGGGCAATCGCCACATCTGCGACCATTTCAAGTTCTTCCTTCGTGTAGACCATCCCTGTCGGATTCGAAGGTGAGTTTAAAACAAGTGCTTTTGTTTTCGGCGTGATATGTTGCTCGAGCAGATCACGCGTTACTTTAAAGCGTGATGCTTCCGTCGTCTCGAGGATGACCGGAACGCCGTCACTCAGTTTGATTTGCTCCGGATAGCTGACCCAATACGGAGCCGGGACGATGACTTCGTCGCCCGGATCTAAAATCGCCTGGAACAATGTCGATAAGGCATGCTTCGCTCCGGAAGCGACCATGACTTCCGAGCGGTCATATGATACCCATAAATCACGGCGGGTTTTTTCAATGATTGCATCTTTTAGAGCCACTGTTCCGCCGGACGGCGTGTACTTCGTATCGCCTGCTTCAGCTGCTGCAAATGCCGCTTGGATGATAAATTCTGGAGTGTTGAAATCCGGTTCGCCTGCACCGAGTCCGATGATATCTTGTCCTTCTTCACGCAAGGCTTTCGCTTTTGCAGTAATCGCCAGTGTCGTTGACGGTGTCAGTTGTTGTACCCGTTTCGATAACATCCTGCCCACTCCTTTTTTAGTTGATCCGTAATCGTTTGATGAAGGATCCCTCTTGATAGGTATAATACGAATAATCGTATCCGGTCGTCGTTTTAGTGACAATTTCAATCAGCGCCCGGTCTTCAAAACCGTATTTCGCTGAAACGATGTTCTCCGGATTGCCCGCTTGTCGAATGACATCGGCAATCTTCATCCCATCCTTGACACGTCTCGTCTCGATTTTACCCTTTTTCGGAACGAATGCCCGTAATGCTTGACCATCCTGTTTAATCGTAAAGACACTATACTGGGTTTTTCCATTAAATACATAATCAAATTGAATCTGTTGCGGTGCCACTTCTTTTTTCAAACGTGATTCCGCCTGTACGGCAACGGTTTGTTCGCGTTCTTTTGCCTCAGCAACGGTGAATTGATACACACCTGTCCCGATGAGCGTAATCAAAAGGATGAAGCCGATCAGACCAATGACGATCTTCCACTTCATGTGCGGTAGATGGTAAAGACCATCTGCTCCTTATCTTTTTCGTCCAATGCCAGACCAAACATCAAATCTTCTGTTTTTAACGTGCGATTCAATAAGTCTACAATCTTGTACGTATCGTCATGGCGGTTGACCTTGACGGTTGCTAGCGTCTCGATTTTCGAATCCATCTTATATCCTCCCTCATTTTTCTACATCTATTATAATGC